>FLOH01000217.1_pt1 | contig 152335 bp, 157 predicted proteins | sample 756751 | NCBI WGS metagenome assembly FLOH01 (sample SAMEA4026879, study PRJEB14308) | marine metagenome | biome: coastal water; material: water | depth 74 m | reverse complement strand
TAGAAGTCTGCACTAATTAATTGATTATTATTACTCGGCCATTCGAATATTTTTTTATTTTCTGATTTTATCGGCGTCAACTTACAGTTCTCAATAATCTCTATTTTTAAATTAACCATTAACTTTTTCAACGCCTTCATTAATTTCGAGGGGCTTATCTGACAAACTTCAGGAAAATAAAAATAGGGGTTATTGTCTAATTTTCTTTCTTCAATATTAAAATTATTTCTTGTTGACCACTCAGACATTAACTGCGTGTCATTTTTTTGTTTCAGCAACATTCCTGATTTCTTAAACTCTGGATCACAGCCAGTTTCATCTATTAGACGTTTTGATAGGGATTCATATGACCTGTCGCTATTCATGCATAACTGATAAATAGAGTCGTCATAATCCCATGGTAATAAAGGAAATAATATTCCTGCGGCTGCCGAAGAGGATTCCTGCCCAATCTCAGACTGATCAAGAATAGTAACTTGAAACCCTTTATCTTTTAAGTTAATTGCCGATAGACAACCAACAACCCCCCCGCCAATAACTACTATTTTTTTCATATTTTACTTGCCATTCAACGCATATTTTTCGAATTGTTCAAGATCTTTAGGCGGGCCCAAAAGAACAAGAACATCGCCTTTTGATAAAATAATATCTGGCCTTGGATCTATGTTTTCCAGCATATTAGGCCTTCTAAGATATTGAATTTCAACATTTAATTCTAGGATAATAAGATCAGATAGATATCTATTAAATATAAATAAATTCTCAGTAATCTCCATTGACCTTAATTGGAGTTGCATGTCACTTCCAATATCATCATTAATATCTGTAGTGCCTTTAAAGTATCCTCTAAACATTTTGTATCTTTCTTCTCGGAATGCCCTGATTCTTTTTATCACTCTGGGCAACGGAACTCCAAGTATAACCAGGGCATGAGAAGCTAGCATTAGACTCCCCTCAAGAATTTCTGGAACAACCTCTGAGGCCCCGTCATTTTGTAATTGTAAAATAGATGTTTCATCTAGCGTCCTTACTATTATCGGTAAATTTGGAAATGACTCTCTGATTACCTGAATTACTTTAGAGGAGGCTCTGTCGTCAGCATAGGCAATAACAATGGCTTTTGCTTTACTTAGTCCGGCTGCATTGAGAACTAATCTCCTGCTAGCATCTCCAAACATTACAATGTCGCCCGCATTTGATGCATCATTAACCCTGTTTGCATCCATATCAATAGCGATATAAGAAATACCTTCTTCCTTTAAAAATCTCGCTAGGAATTGTCCACTCCGCCCATACCCACATAAAATGACATGATCTTTCATGTCTTTTCCAACTTCATCTATTTTTTGTATATTTTGGTTATTATTTCGCTGATAATTCTTGGATATATATCTCGCAATTCTTCCATTATATGGAATAATTATTGGCGCTAGCATCATTGACAGCAAGCATACCGAAAGAGTAATCTGTAAAACTTCACCACTAATGAGTTCTTGCTCCATACCAAGGGCTAATATCACAAAACTAAATTCCCCTGCTTGGCTTAAAATAATTCCCGTTCGTATTCCAACACCTAGCTCATACTTAAAAATCTTTGTTAAGCATGCAATTAATGTTGCCTTAAATAATACAAAACCGACGAAAACTAAAAATATAATTGAAAAATATTCAATAAAGACTGAAAGATTGAGCATCATGCCAATACTTATAAAAAATAATCCCAATAAAATATCTCTAAATGATGAAATATCCGATTCCACCTGATAACGATAACGAGTTTCTGAAATTAACATTCCTGCCAGAAACGCACCAAGCGCATAGGAAAGACCTGCGTACTCAGTTAAATATGCAAAAATCATTGTTATCATTAATACATTTAAAACGAATAATTCTCTGGACTTTTGTCTTGCAACCATGCCAAACCAAAAATTCATCACCGGCTTTCCTAGCCAAAAAAGTATCACTAATAAAATACTAACCTTAAGAATAGTCGTACCTATAATGGCAGTTAAGCCAGAAATTTCTGATCCAAAAGCTTGTATCAAAATAATGATTGGGATCAAAGCTATGTCTTGAAATAATAAGATCCCTATAGAAAGTCTACCGTGCCGGCTATTAAGATCTATTCTTTCCATTAATATTTTTGAAACAATGGCGGTTGAAGACATTGTCAAAGCCGACCCAATAATAAACGCCGCATAGAAATCTAAACCGACTAATCTTGAGAACAACACAGTAAATAAAAGCGTAATTGCGACCTGAGCCCCGCCAAGTCCAAATAATATCCCTCTCATGGAATTAAGTTTGGGCAGACTAAACTCAAGGCCGATTGAAAACATTAAGAAAACAATACCAAATTCAGCAATATGTCGACTAGATTCATTATCTGGAAGGTAAGCAAGCGCATAAGGTCCAAATATCAATCCTACGGCAAAATAAGCAATCATTGGAGGCAGCTTTAAATGTTTAAAAACAGTTATCATGACAACTGAGCTAATAAGGAGGAGGATAATCTGTTGAATAGATGCAAACATTTAACTATTAAGTGTCATTTAAAACTTTATTCTACTATTAATCCCTTTTATACTTACCCAATTAAATAAATATAATTATCAAATGAAAAATAACTCGATCGACATCATAAAAACAGCTCAAGAAGTTCTAGAAATTGAAGCCAATGAAATTATCCGCATCAGTAAAAATATCTCCGAAAGTTTTGTTGAGGCTGTCAATCTAATAATCAATTGTAATGGGCGAATTGTTCTCAGTGGTATGGGGAAATCAGGACATATCGCTAGAAAAATTTCATCCACACTTGCCAGTACTGGAACCCCTGCTTTTTTTATGCATCCTGGGGAGGCTAGCCATGGTGATCTTGGTATGATCACGAAAGATGATGTCGTTATTATTTTATCTAATTCAGGGCAAAGCTCTGAGATTCTCTCAATTCTTCCCGATATAAAAAGAATTGGCGCAAAAATTATTTCAATATGCAGCGATTCAAATTCAGACTTAGCTAAACAAAGCGCCATACATATTTCATCAGACGTCAAACAAGAGGCCTGCCCTTTAGGGTTAGCACCCACAGCCTCCTCAACGGTATCATTAGCCCTTGGTGACGCATTAGCAATATGCACACTTAGCTTAAGAGGTTTTACAGTTCAAGACTTTGCGAGATCTCATCCTGGGGGTAATTTAGGAAAAAATCTCCTGGTAACTATTAAAGACGTAATGAGAACAGATCAAGAAATTCCTAAAGTTAAGGCTCAATCCTTATTAAAAGACGCCATCACAGTAATGAATGATAAATCCGTAGGTTTTACTGCGGTCATTGATGAGAAAAATAAGCCCATTGGAATTTTGACAGACGGCGATCTAAGGCGCGCATTAATAAATCATAAGACAATAAATTCTAGTGTCTCAGACTGCATGACTAAAGATCCTATCACAATGAAATCTAATCAGCTGGCAATTGACGCGGTAAACATCATGGAAAACTTAAAAGTAAATGGTTTTTTAGTTGTGAATGAAAATGATGAATTAATTGGCATCTTTAATTTACATGACCTATTAAAAGCTAAAGTAATCTAATTTTTTATGGAGAATAAACTATCCTCTATCTTAACTCTAATAATAATTTTAATAGTTGCATTAACTACGTATTGGCTTAAGTTAGAGGTAGATAAAGAGCAACTCTTAAAAAGCATCTCCTTAGAAAAAGGGCCAGATTTTTTTTTGAGGGGCTATAAAACACAACAGACCCTAGAAAATGGAGAGATTAACTTTATATTATCTGGTGAAAAAATGACGCACTATGAACATTTAGAAAAAACCTATCTTATTTCCCCTACGTTTATCCAATATAAAAATAGCAGTCCCTATTCATGGATATCTGGTAATAATGGCAAGATTGAAGATAAAGGTGAAAAAATTACTGTAAGTGACAATGTTATCCTCTTGAGGGCTCCCACAAAAACAAAAAAACAAATGAAGCTTTTTACTGACACTCTCAACATTGATACAAAAAATAATATTGTTTTAACAAAATCACCAGTAAAAATTATCCAAGAACCTAATATAGAGATCAATGGAGTTGGAATGAGATACGATAAAAAGGAAAATACATTCAAACTTTTAAGTAATGTTAAAGTCCATTATGAAAATAACAATAAATAAGGTACTAAATTTGAATATAAATTATAAAAAATTAATTTTATTGTTATGGGCATTATTTGTCTCACCAGTAGCCATGCCTGAGAAAGCCGATAGAAATAAACCCATTGAAATAGAGTCAGATACGATGACGGTAGATGATAATCGGAGTATTAGTATCTATACAGGCGATGTTATTCTTACTCAAGGTACAATGATAATTAAAGCAGATAAATTAACAGTCAGGGAAGATAAACAAGGATTTCAACATAGCACATCAGTAGGCAGCCCAACAACATTTAAACAGAAACGTGATGGAGTAAATTCATACATAGAAGGTAAAGCATCGCGAATTGAATATGATGGGCATATGGATAAAGTTCACCTCTATGATAAAGCCTCAGTAAAAAGAGGAGATGACACTGTATTTGGAGACTATATTATTTATGATGCTAACGCTGAAATTGCGCAAGCAATGTCAGGAAAAACACAAGGCAGCACTGGGGAAAACTCAAAGAAAACAAGAACACGAGCAATCATCTCCCCGAATAAAGGAAACTAGTAAATGGCCGAGTTAATCATTCAAAACCTAAAAAAAACATACAAAAATAAAACTGTTGTTAAGGATATATCTCTAAGAGTGAAAAGTGGTGAAGTTGTTGGATTGCTTGGCCCAAATGGTGCAGGTAAAACAACATCTTTTTATATGATTGTAGGGTTGGTTACCGCCGACCATGGAAATATAAGCATTGACCAACAAGACCTAACTAAGACACCTATTCATATTCGCTCCAAAATTGGCATCTCTTACCTGCCACAAGAGCCCTCTATTTTTAGAAAAATGACAGTGAGTGAAAATATTTTATCAATATTGCAGCTTAGAGGTCTTTCCTCAAAAAAAATGCTCGAACGACTCGACAGTTTATTAAAAGATCTAAGCATCGAGCACATTAAAGACAGTTCGGCAATCAGCTTATCCGGTGGCGAAAGAAGAAGGGTCGAAATAGCCAGATGCTTAGCTAATGATCCTAAATTTATTCTACTGGATGAACCATTTGCAGGTATTGATCCGATTGCTGTTATTGATATTCAGAAAATTATCAATCAATTAGCTACTTTGGGCATTGGCATTTTAATTACAGACCACAATGTAAGGGAGACATTAGGGACTTGTGATCGAGCATATATTATCAATCAGGGGGAGGTATTAGCATCAGGCACCCCAGCTGAAATGGTCTCTAATGAAGCAGTTAAGAATATCTACCTTGGTAAAAATTTTACTCTTTAAATGAAGTTAAGCTATAACCTAAAGCTTTCACAGTCCCTAAAACTTACCCCCCTCCTTCAGCAATCCTTAAAGTTCCTTCAGGCTTCGCAAGATGAACTTAATCAATTAATTGAAGAATACCTAAATGACAATTTATTCCTAGAAAAAGAAGAAGGCTCAAGTTATTCATTAAACCAAACTACAGCTCATCAGCCAACTAATAGCTCTAAACAAATCCAGGGGGATGATTATTATAATATATTTGAGAATCAAGCCAAGAATGAAAGTCTACGAGAGTACTTACTAGAAAATCTAGGAATTTTCTCCTTTTCTGAGCGTGAACAGGAAATTTTTTCATTCTTAATTGATGCAATCAATGACGACGGTTATTTAACAGAAAGTTATGAGGCGCTCATAGCAGCCATACCCCAAGAGCCAAAAGTTGAAAGTGAGGAATTACAAAAACTAATAAAGCTTATTCAAAGCGCTTCATTCCCAGGTATTGGGTCGAGAGATCTGTCTGAATGCTTAGACTCTCAATTGTCTATCATTAAAAATGCAGATGAAATTGTTAAAATTTCCAAATCGATTGTAAATGATTATTTAAACCTACTTGCCAATAAAAATTATGATGAATTAATAAATAAAATAGGCTGCCCTCAGGAGGACCTTCACAAAGCTATTAAAATTATAAAAAAACTTAATCCAAAACCAGGGCTTGCATTCAAAAAAATTGATACCAATGACTATATAAGACCAGACGTTTCCGTAATTAAAGATAATGGAAATTGGGAAATATACATTAACGATGATGACCTGATAAGATTAAAAGTTAATAATGAAATACAAGAATCAATAACAGAAATTTCACACGATAAACAAAGAGACTTAATAGAGAAGCTTCAGGAAGCTAAATGGCTAATTAAGAATCTTCAGCAAAGATCAATCACCATCATAAGAGTTACGCGTGCCATAATGAAAAATCAGAATGAGTTCCTAGAAAAAGGTGAGCTATATTTAAGGCCGCTAATTTTAAAAAAAATAGCAGAGGAATTAGATCTACACGAATCTACTATTTCTAGAGTTACGTCTAATAAATTCATCGTAACCCCTCATGGAATTTTCGAACTAAAGCATTTTTTTGGTGCAAAAATACAATCTAAATCAGGGAAAATGTTATCTTCTAAGGCAATTTCAAAAAAAATAGAGGATATAATTTTTTCTGAGGACCCTCAAAAACCATTTTCTGATGAAAAAATACTTTTGATACTTGCAGAGCAGGGGGTTAAAATAGCTAGACGAACAATAGCAAAATATCGAGATAGTTTGAAAATATTACCTTCAAATCAACGAAAGAAATAATCTACAAAGGAGTCTAAATGAATTTAATAATTAAAGGTCATAATATTGAAATTACTGCTGCTATTAATGAGTATGTGAAAAATAAATTTCATAAAATTACGGACCACTTCGATCATGTAATTGATGCCAGAATAACTCTTTCTCTAGAAAAATTAAGTCACATAGCTGAAGTCACGATTCATCTTCCAAAAGCAGATATACATGCAGAGTCCTCGGACAGTAATATGTATCATGCAATCGATACCTTAATTCAAAAACTAGATCGTCAAGTTGTTAAGTACAAAGAAATACATTATGGCCATCATCAATCCGACGGGTCGATAAAGCATAAATCAGAATAAACATAATGATCGGCATTCTCATAGTCACTCATGGTGAGATAGGGAGGTCTTTTATAGACTCCTCCTCACATATACTTGGTAAATCAATTGATCTATTGGAATGTATTCCAATAGATCCAAAAACAGATGTCATAGAAATTCAAAAACTGATAAGTAACGAGATAATTAACTTTAAACAGTTGTCCGGTGTACTAATCATGACTGACATTTACGGAGCAACACCTTCGAATCTACTAACAAAGTTTATTATTCCTGGAGAGATTGAGGTGATCACTGGCCTCAACTTATCAATGTTAATACAAGCAATCTCGCATAGGAAAAGTAAGCTTCCTGAATTGGTAGATATATGTATTGAATATGCCAAAGATGGAATTCTAAAAATAAGTGACAAATGATAAAAAAGAAAATTAAAATAATTAATAAATTAGGGCTTCATGCAAGGGCCTCAAGCAAGCTTACACAATTATCATCAAAATTTAGCTCAAAGATATTTATCATTAAAGATGAAAAAAAAGTAGACGCAAAAAGTATCATGGATCTTTTAATGCTAGCCGCTAGCCAAGGCACAGAAATAGAATTGCTTACTGATGGTCCTGATGAATTAATCGCTACCAATGAAATTGAATTGCTATTTAAAACTTACTTTGGTGAAGGTGAATAATGGTATCTTTTAATATTCATGGCGTTCCAGTTTCAAATGGTATTGCAATTGGCATGGCTCATTTAATTTCTAATGCGCTACTAGAGGTAGTCCGTATTGGAATTGATTCAAACAATATTAAGCCAGAAATAACCAGGTTTAAAAAATCCTTACGTATGGTAAATGGCGAATTAAAAAGAATTAAAAGCCAGCTGACGATAGAGTCAAATTCACAATTTATTCCTTTTATAGATACTCATTTAATGTTACTAAATGATAAAAGCATATCTGAGGATCCGATTCGCATCATACAAAAAGAAAAATGCAATGCTGAGTGGGCAATAAAAATAATATTGGACACTCTTGTTGAAAAGTTTAATCAGATAGAAGATCCTTACATCAGAGAAAGAAAGCAAGACGTTGTGCAAGTTGCAGAGCGTATTATTAAAGCTCTTTTAGGTCACCAAAAACAAAAAACTAAATATAAAAATGAGAGTTCTGTAATTTTAGTTGCGCATGATATTTCACCAGCAGATGCACTTCAATTTAAGAATCATAAATATGGCGCTTTTATTACTGAAGTTGGTGGGGCAAATTCCCACACAGCAATCCTAGCAAGAAGCTTAAATATACCCTCAATTGTGGCCGCAAAAAATGCAAGAAAATTAATTAAAAATAACGACACGATAATTGTAGATGGAAATCAGGGAATTGTAATTGTTAATCCCACTGTCTTGATACTTAATGAATATCTAAGTAAACAGAATCTCTGGGAAATTGAGCAAAAAAAACTAAATAAAATTAGAAATATTAAATGTAGGAACTTAGGTAACGAAACTATCTCATTATTAGCAAATATCGAAGTTCCAAAGGACATTAAGTCTGTTAAGTATAATAATGCGGATGGGATTGGTTTGTTTAGAACCGAATTTTTGTTCATGAACAGGCCGGACCTTCCAAGCGAAGAAGAGCAATTTAAAATCTATAAGTCCATTACAAAATCGATGGGAAAGCTCCCAGTGGTAATTAGAACACTAGATTCTGGCGCAGATAAAAATATAACCAATAATAATAATAACTTAACTTCTGCTCTTGGTCTAAGAGCAATTAGACTTTGCTTATCTGAGCCTCACTTATTTAATACACAATTAAAAGCAATTCTAAGGGCGTCTGCATTTGGAAATATAAAAATTCTTATTCCGATGCTTTCCTCTCTTCAGGAATTGAGACAAACTAAAATGTTAATTGAGCGTGCTAAGCAATCACTTCTAAATTTAAATTTAAAATTCAATGATAAGATTCAAATAGGTGGGATGATAGAGGTTCCAGCAGTTGCAATTAATGCTGAGGCTTTTGCAAATGAGTTAGATTTTCTCTCGATTGGAACAAACGATCTGGTTCAATACACACTTGCAATTGATAGAGCTGACGATAGCGTTTCGCACCTTTATAATTCTCTGCATCCTGCTGTCCTTAGGTTAATTGATAATACGATTAAAGCAGGGATAAAATATAACAAAGAGGTGTCCATTTGTGGTGAAATGGCCGGTGACCCAAAATTGACTAAATTACTATTAGGAATGGGATTAAAAATATTTTCTATGCACCCTGCTAGCCTGCTTGTTGTTAAACAACAAGTCTTATCTTCAGATCCTATAACAATCAAGAAAAAGGCAAATAGAATACTAAGATCAAGTGAGCCAGATAATATCGAAAAATTGTTACAAGATATAAACAAATATGAGGAATCAAAAAATTAAAAATCCCTTACTAAATAGAGAAGAGTTACCTTTATTTTTAGAAATAAAACCTCAACATGTCTCTCCGGCAATTAGTTATTTATTAAATAATAATAGAGAGAAAATTAATGAAATAAAAGTCTCTTCAGATGAGTTAACCTGGGATAACTTTCTAATACCATTACAGAGATGTGATGAGGAGTTAAGTCGAGCCTGGTCTCAGGTTAGTCATTTAAATGCTGTTTTAAATAGCCCCGAGCTTCGAGAGGAATACAATAAAAATATTCTAGAAATAACAAAATATTATTCTGAGCTTTCACAGGATGAGATTATATATAAAAAATTTATAAAGCTTAAAAACTCTTCAATCTATAATTCCTTCTCTAAAACCCAAAAAAAGATTGTGGAGGATGAGCTGCTAAGTTTTACATTGGGAGGCGTAGATCTTCCCCTTGATAAAAAACAAGAATTTAAAAAAATTCAAGAGCAACTATCTACATTATCTACTAGGTTCGAAGAGAACTTACTTGACTCAATAAATGACTTTCAACTCAATATTACAAGCGAAAATAGGCTTAGCGGCTTACCAGAAGATATCATTCATATGGCTAAGTGTTGTGCCTCTGAAAATCAATTAAAGGGCTGGGTATTTACCCTAGATTTTCCATGCTATGTCCCAACTCTTCAGTATGCAAATGATAGGGAGTTGAGGAGAGAAATGTATTACGCTTATTCAACTAAAGCTTCTGATTTAGCAGACCCAGAACATGATAATAGTCAAATTATTAATGATATTCTAAATCTCAAACATCAAATGGCAAAAATTCTTAATTTTCCTAATTACGCGGCCATGTCTTTAAAGACAAAAATGGCAAAGTCTAGTGGTGAAGTTATTAATTTTTTAGATAGTCTTGCATCAAAAGCGAAAAAATTTGCTGAACTAGATATGTCTGAATTATATCAGGCAGCCTCGAAAGATGGAATCGACAAAATTGAAGCCTGGGATATTAGTTATTATTCTGAAAAAATTAAGCAGGAAAAATTTAACTTTTCTGACCAAGAAATTAAAAATTATTTTCCTAAAAATAAGGTCCTTATGGGACTTTTTGATCTTGTTGAAAAAATCTATAGTATTTATATTACTCGAAAAGAAGCTCAGGTATGGAATGAGTTTGTAGAGTTTTATGAAATTCGAGATAAAGATGATTGCTTAATTGGTCAATTTTATCTTGATTTATATGCAAGAAAAAATAAAAGGGGGGGAGCATGGATGGATGAGGCTATCTCAAGGTATAAGTTTACGAGCGAGTCATCAACCCCTGTAGCATTCTTAACTTGTAATTTTACACCACCCATTGTTAACAAACCGATAACACTTACTCATGATGAAGTTATTACCCTATTTCACGAGTTTGGACACGGTTTACATCATCTATTAACAGAAATTGATGAATACAGCGTCTCTGGAATTAAAGGTGTCGAATGGGACGCCGTTGAGTTGCCTAGCCAATTTATGGAAAATTTTTGTTGGGAATGGTCAGTAATTAAAAATATGACTCAGCATATTGAAACTAAGCAATCAATCTCAAAAGAACTTTTTGATAAACTTTACACATCTAAAAACTTTCAATCCGGGTTGCAAACCTTAAGGCAGGTTGAATTTTCATTATTTGATATGGAATTACATAGTAACTACGACTCAAGCATAACTAATGTTTTGCAGGTTTTAGATGACATTAGAACTAAAATAGCTGTGATAAAACCACCCTCATGGAATAGATTTCCACATAGCTTCTCACATATATTTGCAGGAGGTTATTCTGCTGGATACTATAGTTATAAGTGGGCTGAAGTTCTCTCTGCTGATGTATACGAACTATTTGAAGAAAATGGCGTTGTCTCTTCCTATATTGGAGAGTCTTTTAGAAAAGAAATCCTAAGTAAAGGTGGTTCGAGACCAGCACTTGATTCATTTATTGCATTTCGTGGCAGAGAGCCAACAATTGATGCACTTCTAAAGCACTCAGGGCTAATCTAAAAATTGAAAATTGCTACCTGGAACGTTAACTCATTGAATGTAAGGTTAAGTCATGTTCTCGATTGGATTAAAGAAAACCAGCCGGACATATTATGCCTCCAAGAAACTAAGCAAATGAATGATAAATTCCAACATGAAGAATTTAAAAAAATTGGGTACCACTCATACCACAATGGGCAGAAAACTTATAATGGAGTTGCAATTATATCAAAGAAGGAATTAATTGATGTAAATTCAAATATTCCAAATTTCGAAGACACTCAAAAAAGAATAATCTCAGGAATATGGGTTTCCGATACAAACGAACATTTATATATTGTGTCTGCGTATGTACCAAACGGTCAGGCTATTGATTCTGAGAAATTTACTTACAAAATGCACTGGCTAGAACATTTCTCTTCGTGGGTCAGTCATATTTATAATCAACACGATGCAGTGATTATAAGTGGAGACTTCAATATAGCCCCTAAAGACATCGACTGTCATGATCCTAATTCATGGGAGGGGAAAATTCTAGTATCTCAGATTGAAAGAGAGGCTTTTAACAAAATTCTTGATGTTGGGTTTTATGATGCCTACAGAGAAATTAATCCCAATATGAAGGAATACTCATGGTGGGATTATCGAATGGCTGGCTTTCGTAGAAATTTAGGCATGCGAATTGATCATATATTGGTATCAAAAAAAATATTAAAAAATGTTAAAGGAGCATTTATTGATAAAGTGCCTAGAAAACTTGAAAGACCATCTGACCATACTCCGGTAGTAGTAACTTTAGAATAATTATTTTAGATTAATCTTCAATTGTTTTAGCTTTCTGTATAAATGAGTTCTCTCGACACCACTTTTCTTAGCTAAAGAGGCGATTGAAGTTTGAGATTTAATATGAAACTCAAAATACCTTTTTTCAAACTCATCCCGAGCTTCTTTTAGGTTCAGGTCAAATAGATCCTGGGTATTATTAGAGTAGGCATGAATAAAATTCTCAACAGGCTTTTGGGTTGATGGAGTTTCAATCATAAGGTCATTAGATGTAATAATATCTGTATCACTTTTATGTATAGCGCTTACAATAAATTGATCTAAGTTATCAATATTTAAAAAATCTGAATTAAGCCTTATTTTATTTAATGCAGAGGTGTCGAATTCCTTATATCCAATATTAGGATTTTTTAATAAATAATAGTTTAAAATTAATGTTGAATAGGCTGAAATTAAATCCATATCATTATCAATGGGTAATGTAAAAAAATGATCTTCAATTACCATGTCTTTTAATAATGCTAAAATAAAATTTTTTCTATTGTCAACGATAACAACTCTAATTTTATTAAGAGTTAACACATCAATTATATTTTTTAACTCTGCTATTCCGTACGCGGTCAGATTAGTATAGTTTTTAATTAAAATTAAACTTTGACCTTTTCCTTGAATTCTATTTACGATGGTAGCTTCTAATTTTTGTTGTGGGTCGAATAAATAAAAATTATTTCCCACTATGTATTCTATGCAAAGATTTGTAAAATTACCCTCATGCCCACTAATACAGATTACATTGTTCTTTTTAAGATTAGATAATTTTTGACGTAATTCCTTTATTAAAGGGTCATCTCCTTGACTAATAAAACTCAAATCTAGGCCATCAATTCTGATAGATTTTTTCAGCGCAATGGATACTTTCTTTAATAATTTTTGCAATGATATTGGTTTCTCAATAAAATCATAGGCACCAATCCTTGTCGCTTCAATTGCAGTATCAATTGTTCCATGACCAGACATCATAATCACAGGGCAATTAATTTGTTTATTTATTGCCCATTCTTTGAGGAGAGATATTCCATCACACTCTGGCATCCAAATATCTAATAAGATTAAATCAAGGTTAGTATTATTTTTTATCTCCTTAGCCTTAATAGCATTTTCTGCAATAAAGACTTCAAATCCCTCATCATTAAGAATATCTGATAAGGACTCTCTAATGTCTTTTTCATCATCGACAACTAATATTTTAGATTTATTCATATTGATTCTTTGGTAGCTTTATACAAACTATTGTTCCATTTGGATTATTTTTTTTAAAATTAATTATCCCAGAATGTTCATCGATAATTTTCTTAACAATAGCCAGTCCCAATCCCGTGCCTGTTAATTTTGAGGTTACATAGGGTTCAAATATTCTTCCCATAATTTCCTGTGGGATTCCTATGCCATTATCTGATACAGAAAGAATAATCCATTTTTTTTCATCCTCAAGACTAATATTAATTTTTGGATTTTTAATATCTATTAGGGCATCTTTTGAATTTTCAATCAAATTTATAACTATTTGCCTTATTTTATTCTCATCTGCGTAGAGCATCATTTTTTTATCGCGGACATTGAGGGTAATTTTTATTTTTGAGGTTACATATAACTCAATAATATTTTCACAAAGATCTGACACATTAAAATCATTGATAATTTTTTGTGTCGGTCTCGAATATTCAGAAAATTCATTTACCATTGTCTTTAATGCGTCTACTTGATTCACTATAGTTTTCGTTGATTTATTTAACATCAATAAATCATTCTGATCTACCTTGTCTTTTAGCTTATGCTGTATTCTTTCGGCGGATAATTGAATTGGGGTAAGTGGATTTTTTATTTCGTGTGCTAGCCTTCTTGCAATGTCTGACCACGCTTGATTCCTTTGACCTTTAGTTAGCTCAGTAATATCATCAATGACTAATATGTACGATATATTCTCTTTAGTTTTAATTTGACTTATTTGAATTCTGATTATTTTTTCATTATTTTCTTGCTCAACTTTAAATTCTATACTTTGTTCTTTTATTGTTTTATTCGTCTTTATAAGGACGCTAATTTTTTTAATTACCGGAAGGTATAGACTATTCTTCAGTATATTGCCATCAATAAACTTCCCACTCATTTTTAATCTTTTAAATTCAAGTATTTTTGAAGCAGCTATATTGTGAAGTTGGATCCTGCCGAGATTATTTATAACGATAACTCCTGATGATAGATTGGTTAAAATTGAATCTAAAAATTCTCTAGCTATCTCTAAGCGCTCACTATCCTTTTCGGATTTTATAGTAGCTTGCTCTAGTTGTTCTGTCATGCTGTTGAAGGATTTAACAAGCTGTCCTAATTCATCCCTACTATTTTCTGGTATTTTTTGTTTATATTGACCTATTGAGATTCGCTTTGTTGCTTCGGCTAATAATGACAGCGGGAGGGATATTCTTCTACTTATAATGAAGGAGCCTGCTACGGCTGAAAGTATTGACAGTAACAAGACTAAGGTTAGTGTCATAGTATAAATTATCTTTAGTGACCCACGGCTGTATGCAAGTTGCTGATAGTCTTCAAACACTGTTTCCACTGATAATGCTATGTTGGAAATTGATTCCGGTATTGGTTGAGTTAACTCAATTACTCTTTTTGCTCTTAATGATTTTTTGTTGGGAATAGGAACATAAGCCTTTAAATAAATACTACCTCCCTTTTCTTCAATCCTGCCATAAAATCCATCAAATCCTCTTTGAAGGTCTTTTTGGTTTGCCAGTTCTGGTAGATTCGAATTGTTCCCACCAGAAATACTAATTATTCTAGACTCACGATCATAAATAATGGCCTCCTTAATTGAAAATTTTTCTCTCAAGTCGCTAAGGATCTTTCCGCTAGAATCATCTTCTGCACTCCCTATAGCGTATGCCATGCTTTTAGCTTTTAGCTCCATATCTTTTAAAAGAATCTCAAGAGTCTTTTGCCCCAGACTTAAGCCCCCCTGTAATGCAGACTCGACACGAACGTTAAACCACGACTCTATTGATTTCGTCAGGAAGCTTACTGAGACTATATAAACTATTGATACAGGTATTATAACAACTGTTGCAAAAGATAAAACCAGTCTCAATGTTAGCCGGCTACCTAGAATTTCTTTTTTTATATTCTGGAGCAATCTAATAACCTGAATAGCAATAAGAACAATTAGCGCACAAATAAAAACTATATTAAATATTAATAACAACCTAAAAGTTTCGCTAGATACTAATTCTGTATTCGATAGGGATCTTGCTAATAGAATTAGTAAAGAAATTCCTATAAGCGCAACTGTAGTGATTAAATATCTCATTATAAAATGCCTATATTATATTTAACGACCTCTGAACTTAAATCCCATGAAGCACTATTAGCCTTTATCTGTAATGCTTTTGGTAGATATTTCTTATCTAACTTTATTTCTATTTCTAGCATCCCACTCTCCATTTTTGAAGTTTGGCCAATTTTTAAGTTGTCAACATGGGATATTTTTTTTAGAGCATCATCAACATTCTCAAAGTAACTTTTTTTACCATTTATATCAGTTATCACATACGTTCTCAGCAAGCTTTTATACTTGAGTTTTGTATACATTTTATTTGATAATTTTATTTTATTAAAGCCATAACTGTTTTCAAAAATATTTACTGAAACTTTAAAATACAGAGGAATCCCTTTACTTATCGCGTTTAAGGTATCAGGTGATAATGGAATATGCTGATCATAGCTTACCCAATAATTACTCGCCTCATAATCTAATTTAATATTACTAATTTTTATTAATTTATCATTGGATTGGGCATTATTGAAAAATAATACTAGTACTAAAAAAAATAATTGGATGCTATTTCTTTTCAAGTAATACATAAAATAATCCATCGTGATTCTTGGATGGGAGTAATTGATTATTAATGTGATTTACACTCTCTGGAAATGTTATATCAATTTCAACTGCATCCTTTGATTCATTTTTAAATTTATCAATTACACTCATATTTTCATCTCTAAATATTGAGCATGTTACATACAATAATTTCCCATTAACTTTAAGCATGTTCCATGCTGACATTAATAGACTATACTGTATCTCAGAGAACTTCTTTAAGTCATTTTCCTGCCTCAACCACTTTATATCTACGTGCCTTCTTACTATGCCTGAAGCAGAGCATGGAACATCAAGTAAAATCCGGTCGAAAAGTTCTCCGTTCCACCAATCATTATTTTCAGATAAACCGCCATGAATAACGTTGGCACTTAACTCTAACCGATTCAGATTATCAGTAATTTTTTCTTTTCTTATTCCATCAATCTCTAGAGCTGTGACATCTACATCGCTACCTTCTAATATATGGCATGTCTTTCCCCCTGGAGCAGCACATGCATCCAATACTTTTTGTCCTGATTTTAAGTCTAATAAAGCTGGTGCTAGCTGTGCCCCAAAATCTTGAACTGAAATAAAGCCTTCTTGAAATCCTGGAAGCTCATTAATATTTACTGGCTTAATAATAATAAGTGCATCATTTGAAACTAATTTAAAATCTAGTTCATTTTTCTTGAGAATCTTAGAATATTGTTCGACACTTATTTTTCGTTTATTTACTCTTAGTGTAAGCGGAGGATGCTGATTACCGATATTTAAAATTTCTTCCCAGTTATTCTTAAATTCATTCTTTACTTTATTAATCCACCAGCCTTGATAGCTATATCTAGCTGTCTGATCTAGGATTAATTCATTTTGAAGGCGATCTTTGTTTCTTAAATAATTTCTTAGGATGGCATTCACAAATTTACTTTTTCTATAGTCAATTTTTTTTGCTGCATTCACAGCCTGGTCTACAATTGTGAAATCATTAGATTTGTCTTGGGAAAGTTGATAAAAAGCGATGTGAATCAGCGCCTCAAGTATCTTATTATTTATTTTGTTTTTCACTAATTGATTTATTAAAAAGCTTGAATGCCCAAGAAATCTCACCGCACCATATGTCAGGGCTTTAATCTGTGGCTCCTGAATTTCTTCATTGTTGCTTTTGTGGTAATTGAATACCGAATCAAAACTTTTATCTAAATTAGATCCCGTAAGAACTTTTTCTAGGATTTTTGCGGCTAGCAATTGTGAATCTTGCATCAATTGATTGGCTCAATTCTAGTTAATTCATATCCTCTGATAAATGAACCCGCATCCATCTTATTCTTACCCTCTGGCTGTAATTCCATTATGTTGATTGCCCCGTTAACTAATTTCAATATCAGGTCGCCATTAAAGCTATATAACCCCCCGACATTCATTCCTTCAATTGAATCATTTAATTCAAATTTAACTGCTTTCCATATTTTCAATATTTTACTTTTATAGATAATTGACACTCCTGGATATGGGTTGAAGGCACGAATTTTTCTCAGAATAATTTCTGCTGAATCATTCACTTCTAATTTTGCCTCTGCTTTAGAAATCTTTTCTGCATATGTAACGTGCCTCTCATCTTGCTCAATCATTTGAACCGCCAATTTTTTTTGAATTCTTAAAATCAACCTACTCATTAATTCCCCACCTATATTAGCTAATTTATTAGTCGCCTCTCCGGCCGTTATATTCTCATTTAGATTAATTTTTTCACTAATTATCATGGGCCCTGCATCTAATTTCTTTACGACACTCATAATTGTTACTCCAGTTTCTCTGTCTCCATTTTCTATCGCTCTGTGGATTGGAGCTGCGCCTCGCCATCTAGGAAGCAATGATGCATGGACGTTATAACATCCCATTGGAAATAAGGCTAAAATTCTTTCCGGTATTATTAGTCCGTATGCGACAACAACTAAAATATCTGCGTTACAGGACTGTAGAATTTCATATATATCATCGCCTTTAAGTGTTTGGGGCTGAAGTATTGGTATATTTAAACTCAATGCTATTTTTTTAACTGGGCTATATGAATCTTTCATACCTCTTCCTGAGGGCCTATCAGGTTGAGTAAGGACATGGGAAACCTCTAATTCTTGATTATTCAAGGAGATCAAGGTTGGAACAGAAAACTCAGGGGTTCCTGCAAATATAATTTTTAAATTTTTAATCATAAATATTAAATTAGAGCACGCTCCTGTGATTAGCTTGCTTAATCATCTTGGACTTGATCCTACTTCTCTTTAAAGGAGACAAGTACTCTACAAATACTTTTCCGAGTAAGTGATCCATTTCATGCTGTATACATACAGATAATAAGCCGTCAGTTTCCAATTCAAATGGTTTGCCATTAATATCTAACGCCTGGATTTTGACCCACTCTGCCCGTCCAACTTTTTCATATACCCCTGGGACTGATAAACAACCTTCTTCGCATACTTGCTCTCCCCTGGTGGCGACAATTTTTGGATTAATTAAGACAAGCAAACTATTTTTTTCTTCAGAAATGTCGATAACTATAATTTTCTCATGATGATCAACCTGAGTTGCAGCCAAGCCTATACCTGGAGCGTCATACATAGTTTCTGCCATATCCATGATAAGTTTTTTATGGTGTTCCTTGACTGCTGTAACTGATGTTGCAACTTTATGCAGCCTTGGGTCTGGGTAATTTAATATATTTAATATTGTCATTTTTTATTGATTATTTAATAGTTAGCTGATAAATTAATCTTTAGTGAAAGCTAATTATATTTTAGTTATAAGACACAATTATACTGCGTACCGAACTTTTTTCTTTTTTTTTGACCCAACAAAGGCACTAAAATCCTATTTACCAATAATTACAGGGAGTTAATATGTTTGATTTACTTATTTATATGTTTGAAAACTACCTTAGCTCTCAAAATCAGTTAGATTTTAATAACATGTCTATGGAGTTAGAAGCTGCAGGTTTTGATAATGACGAAATAGAAAAAGCGTTTGATTGGTTCTCTCAATTAAAGCTAATGGCCGATAAGATACCCCATAATTCGGACTTAAAAATTAATGATAAATTAAGAATTTTTACTGAATCTGAATTAGAAAAAATTGCATGTGATGGTTTAGGTTTTATATTGTTTCTTGAGCAAGCTCACGTACTAAATTCAATTGAGCGGGAAATTATTATTGAGCGGGCAATGGCCTTAAATCAAAATATTATCTCCATTGACGAAGTAAGATGGATTGTGATGATGACGCTATGGAATAGCGGACGAGAAAATGATTATTTGTTTGTCGAAGACGCACTTTATCAAACAGAGCAATCAAGTTTGCATTAATTTTTCAGGTTATTGATTATTTTTGTAATAATCCCTGACTCATTGAGTGTGTAAAAATGTATGCTCGGCACCCCGTACTGAATTAATGTTTCACATAACTCAGATATTACGTCAACCCCAAATTCTCTTAGAGATGATATATCATCGCCATAACTTTCTAGCTTTAGCCTTAACCATCTCGGTATTTCAGCTCCGCAATTAGACGAAAATCTCGCTAACTGCTTGATATTATAAATAGGCATAATTCCAGGAACAATAGGAACATTAATGCCCCTTAATTGGCATGCCTCAACAAATTTAAAATATGAGTCAACATTAAAGAAGAATTGTGTAATTGCGCTATTTGCACCCGCTGATATTTTTCTTTCAAAATTATCTAGGTCATCAGTGCATGATTTAGCTTCTGGGTGACATTCTGTATAGGCAGCGACATGAATATTGAAGTAGTTGGATGTTTCGGCGCGAATAAATGATACAAGCTCATTAGCATATTTAAACTCACCGTGACTTGCAACGCCTGATGGATTATCACCTCTCAGTACCACAAGATTTTTAATTTCATTTTTTTTATACCTCATTAGTAATTCCTGTATCTCATTTCTAGTAGATGAGATACAGGAAATATGAGGCACCGCTGTAGATCCCATTTTTTTAATATTAAGAACAGTTTCTAGCGTTTTTTCTTTTGTAGAACCGCCTGCACCGAATGTTACTGAAAAGAACTCGGGGTCAAATGCCTTTAAAGCTTCAATCGTAGATTGAAGCTTTACATTTCCCTCCTCAGTCCTGGGAGGGAAAAATTCAAAGCTATAATTAATCAATTCTTTCATCCCTCTAATATCGATATTGCTCTGATTTATATGGTCCTGCTTTTTCGACTCCGATATACCGAGCTTGCTCATTAGTTAGTTCAGTTAGTTGTGCATTTAGGCTCTGTAATTGCAGGCGAGCAACTTTCTCATCTAAATGTTTTGGCAGTGTGTATACCCCCAATGGATAATTCTCTGTTTTAGAAAATAATTCAATTTGAGCTATCGTCTGATTTGCAAATGAAGATCCCATGACGTAGCTTGGGTGGCCTGTGCCGCAACCTAAATTAACTAATCTCCCTTTGGCGAGCAAAATAATTCTTTTTCCATCCGGAAAAATAACATGGTCTACCTGTGGCTTAATTTCTTCCCATTCGTATGGCTCCAATGAAGCGACATCAATTTCGTTATCAAAATGGCCGATGTTACATACAATCGCTTGGTTCTTCATTTTAACCATATGAGAATGATTGATTACATTGTAATTCCCGGTAGCTGAAACAAAAATATCGGCATGTTCCGCCGCATAATCCATTGTCACTACGCGATAGCCTTCCATGGCAGCTTGAAGAGCACATATTGGGTCAATTTCAGTCACCCAAACCTGGGCTGATAATGCACGTAGTGCTTGTGCAGATCCCTTTCCTACATCACCATACCCAGCAACTACAGCGACCTTGCCAGCAATCATCACATCTGTTGCTCTTTTAATTGCATCCACTAACGACTCTCTGCACCCATATAGATTATCAAACTTAGATTTAGTGACAGAGTCATTTACATTGATCGCCGGAAATGCCAGCTCTTGGTCCCGAAACATTTGATATAGACGTAAAACACCTGTTGTGGTCTCTTCAGTCACACCTTTAACATGCTTGATGCGCTCAGAGTACCAGGTACTATTTAACTGCAATTTATTCTTAATCGCATTAAATAAGCAAATTTCTTCTTCTGTCTTAGGATGCCCTAACACAGAGATATCTTTTTCAGCTTTAACGCCCAAATGCAGCAACAAAGTTGCATCCCCACCGTCGTCTAGAATCATATTGGTATAGCTACCATCAGCCCATTCGAATATACGGTGCGTAAAATCCCAGTATTCATCCAAATTTTCACCTTTAAAAGCAAAGACTGGGGTGCCCCCTTTAGCGATTGCGGCAGCGGCATGATCCTGTGTGGAGTAAATGTTACAAGAAGCCCATCTCACTTCAGCGCCTAAGTCGATTAACGTTTCAATCAATACCGCAGTTTGAATTGTCATGTGAAGTGATCCAGTAATACGGGCCCCTTTGAGGGGCTTTTCTTTTGAAAATTCCTCACGAATTTTCATTAGACCTGGCATTTCGGTCTCAGCAATAGCGATCTCTCTTCGACCAAAATCGGCTAAAGCGATATCGGCAATAATGTAATCTTGATTGGTTAATTTTGATTCAGTCACTGTATTCATTTTCATCCTTAAAAATAAATGTGACCAGCGGGATATTAGGTTCACCGAACATCCTGCGACTGGCACAGAAAATTAGCGAACGCAGTTTACAATAAAATTGTATTCCAAGCCTGGGAATGATTCTCGCAGCGCTCCTCGGAAGAGTTAATTTTAATACAAAGCTTCATAAAAAACAATTAGATAGGATTAATTATTTTTGAAGCTGTATTTTCTTGTCTAAATTTTCCCAGGTAAATTCAGGTTCATCTCGTCCAAAATGTCCATAGGCGGCTGTTTTTCGGTAAATTGGCCTCAATAAATCAAGCATCTCCACAATGCCTTTGGGCCTTAAATCAAAGTTTTCAAGCACAAGGTTTGAAATTTCATTCTCTGTTAATTTACTGGTTCCGAAAGTATCTACCATCACAGAGGTAGGCTTAGCAATACCAATAGCATAAGAAATTTGTACCAAACATTTTTCCGCAAGACCTGCCGCTACAATATTTTTAGCCACATAACGAGCTGCGTATGCTGCTGAGCGATCAACCTTAGTCGGGTCTTTACCAGAAAATGCACCACCTCCATGCGGGGCAGCGCCCCCATAAGTATCGACTATAATTTTTCTTCCTGTTAGTCCACAATCGCCTTGAGGGCCCCCAATAACAAATCGTCCCGTAGGATTAATTAAGTATTTAATGTCGCCCTTGATCAACTCTTTTGGGAGAACCGGCATAATAATTTCTTCAATAACAGACTCTCTCAGGGCTTCTAATCCGATTTCCGGTGAATGTTGTGTTGACAGGACAACAGTATCAATACGATAAGGCTGGTCATTCTTATATTCAATTGTGACTTGCGATTTTGCATCCGGTCTTAACCAAGGCAAGCGCCCATCTTTTCTAATCATCGCCTGTCTCTCAACTAGACGATGTGATAGCCAAATTGGAAGAGGCATTAACACATCCGTTTCATTACAGGCATAACCAAACATTATTCCTTGATCGCCAGCGCCTTGGTCTAACGGATCATCCATCGCACCATCCACACCTTGTGCAATATCAGGAGACTGTTCGCCATACTTAACCATGACCTCACAAGTTTTATAATCAATCCCATAATCTTCATTGTCATACCCAATCGATTGCAGGGTGTCCCTGGCGACCTTGGCATAATCAACCTTAGCTGTAGTAGTAATTTCACCAGCTAAGACTACAAGGTTCGTTGCAGTTAAGGTTTCAGCTGCAACTCTCGCTGCTGGATCTTGTGTCAGAATAGCATCAAGGACAGCATCTGAAATTTGATCGGAAACTTTATCAGGGTGCCCTTCTGAGACCGATTCAGACGTAAATAAATAATCTTTCATATTTTATATTCAATCAAAAATTTTATAATAAATCGATAGAATAGCAAATCATCAGGTTAAAATACAGCATGAATATTCCTTTTACAAAAATGCACGGGGCCGGTAATGACTTCATCGTTCTCGATCAACTCAACGTGAACTACAAGCTCTCATCAGCACAAATAAAATCATTGGCACATCGCCAGCTAGGTATCGGTTTTGACCAGCTACTTATTGTTGAAAAATCTGTGTTACCTTCAGCTGAATTTAAATATCGTATTTTCAATTCTGATGGAAATGAGGTTGAGCATTGTGGGAATGGTGCTAGATGCTTTTTCCTATTCTTAAAAAGTAGTGGCATTACAAACAAAAAAACAATAGCTGTTGAAACTAAATCTGGCGTAATTTCATTATCTTTTGATGCGGATAATCTAATTGCAGTCAATATGGGCTTTGCAAATAATAATTTTGAGGAGATTCCATTTTTTTCGGAAGTCAATTCAAAAAACATTGTTTCCATCAATAATGTTGATTATCCTTTTTACCCCATTTCTATTGGCAATCCTCACGCTGTGATTAAACTAGATTCCTTAGACAATATTGACTTTTCATTGACTGGGAAACAGCTGCAGCAATCGGGTTCCTTTCCTAACAGTGTGAATGTAGGATTTTTAAAAATTATTAATAAAAATGAGATAGCGCTCAAAGTTTATGAAAGAGGGAGTGGTTTAACTTTAGCCTGTGGGACGGGTGCATGTGCTGCCTCAATTATCAGCATTCAAAATGGCTGGGTTACAAGTCCCGTAACGGTTCATATGGATGGGGGTGATCTTGTTATTAAATGGGCTCCTGACCAACCTGCGACCCTTATCGGGCCGGCTAAAATTGTATTTGAGGGAGAATTTGATTTACAAAATTTTAAATAAATGACCAATCAAGAATACATTCAACACTATTTAGAATTTATCAAGTTTGAAAAACGACTTAGCCCCCTAACCGTTAAAAGTTACCTACGCGATATAGGCATTTTACTAGAGACTCCACCAAAAAAATTATTAGCCGACTTCTCTATTGACGACATCAGAAGAAATGTTTCTATATTGCATGCGAAGGGACTTAACGGCAAATCATTATCTAGGATGATTTCGGCCTGGCGCAGTTTGTTTGATTTCTTAAATCAACGCTTTCATTTTAAACACAACCCCGCATTAAGCATTAGGGCTCCAAAGGATAAAAAACAGCTTCCTCAAACGCTCTCTATTGATCAAACGGTGAAATTGGTCAGCATTTCAGACTCTTCATTCCTAGGCATTCGTGATCATGCTATTTTGGAGCTTTTTTACTCCTCTGGCCTTAGGCTGTCAGAGCTCATTAATCTAAAGGTCGAAGATATCAATTTTTCAGAGCAAACAGTGACTGTTCTAGGCAAGGGAAACAAAAGCAGAATAGTTCCGACTGGGGGTCAGGCAATCAACGCGATTCAAAAATGGCTGGAATTAAGAAAAATAATCAAGAATATCGACTCAGAGCACTCAATATTGTTTTTAGGAAAAGGTGGCCGACCTCTAAGTGCGAGGGCCGTTCAGTATCGATTAAAAATTTGGGCAATCAAACAAGGGGTGCCCGAAAATATTCACCCGCACCTATTGAGACATAGTTTTGCTACTCATATCCTTCAGTCCAGCCAAGATTTAAGAGCCGTTCAGGAATTACTTGGGCATGCTAACATTAGCACAACTCAAATATACACTCATCTCGACTTTCAGCATTTATCCAAAATATATGATAAATCTCATCCCCGCGCAAAAAAGAAATAATCAATAGCTATCAATAGAGTATTGATGGGTTTAGTAATTTAAATTATAGTGAATAGATGGACGAACAAATTAACTCCCTTGAAACCAAACTTAACCTTTTGGTTGATAAAATAGAAGCTCTGAAAAATGAGAATTCAGAAATAAAGCCAAGCCTTTATCGTGCCCAGGAAGAAAATACCTTATTAAGAGCTAAAATTAATGAGGCGACTATAAAGATCGAGAATTTATTAGCTCAAATTCCGGATTCTGTAATATGACAAAACAAATTGAAGCAAAAATTTTAGGTCGTGATTTTAGTGTGGGGTGCCCAGACAATGAGGAAGAAAACTTACTAAAATCTATTAACTATTTAAACCATAAGATAGAAGAAGTACAAAAAACAGGTGGGATAATTGGGGTAGATAAGACAATTATTATGGCCGCCCTTAACATTACTCATGAATATCTCAATCAAGGCAATAACCAAGATATTCACACCGTAGGCTACAAAGATAAACTCTCTCAACTTAATCGAATTCTTGACCAAGCTTTAGAATAAGATTAAATTACAATTAAGTTTTTTTTGGAGTTGCTTAGACTATTAATTCCTTGAACTAGTCTATAGCATCGGTTTTAAACATTCAGATGCGGTGTGATCGCTCACGATTGGGTAACCTTTTAAGGGCTCTTGGCGAGCGAACCTTAAGCTTCTTAGTTTATTACCACTTGAACTTTTTGGTTCAGGATGCTGGTCTAGGCAACCCCAAAAAAAATTATTTTTGTAATTGATGGTATTCCAAATCTGCCATTGTGATAATTTCAAGGGCGCCCTCATGTGTTGCATTTAGAATCACTGGTGGGGCACAACCATCTTCTGAGGCCTCAAGCCATCGACTGGCACATAAACACCAATGGTCTCCAGCTACTAAGCCTGGGAAGTTAAACTCCGCCCTGGGTGTTACCAGATCATTTCCTTTTTCTTTTGAATACGACAAAAATACATCGTTTACTTCCACGCATACGGTATGTTGGCCCGAATCAGACTGGCATTGATCACACAGGCCGTCTCTAAAATAACCTGTAATTGGTTCTAAGCTACAAACCTCTAATGAGCCTCCTAAAACATTTTTCTTCCCCATCTTTTACTTCCTCCATTAAACTTAAACTAACATATCAAAAACAAACTCTATTTAGGAAAATTTTTATGCGCTACTGGTTAATGAAATCTGAGCCTACTGATTTCTCAATTGATGATCTTGAAAAGTCCCCTAACCAATCAATCGATTGGTATGGCATCAGAAATTATCAAGCAAGAAATTTCATGAGGGATGAGATGTCATTGGGTGATCTTGCTTTTTTTTATCACTCAAATTGCAAAAATCCAGGAATCGTCGGTGTGATGAAGATCACAAAGCTTGCCTATCCTGATCAACTTCAGTTCCAGAAAAATCATAAATATTTTGACCCAAAATCCAACAATGAAAATCCACGATGGCTTTGTGTTGATGTTACTTTTATTAAAAAAACGCCATTGCTTGAATTACAAGCTCTCAGAAATTACTCAGAACTTAAAAGTATGAAGATCTTGCAAAAGGGCAATCGGTTATCAATTACCCCTGTCACAAAAAATGAATGGGATTTCATTAATCTTATTTTAACTGACTAAACTATTCTGGCTGATCCAGACTGCCCATTGATCTAGGGTTAGTCACTATTCCCCAAGGTATGCCGTTGACCGGTATCCTCTTTGTGACTTCTAATGATGCTGCATTGATGACTACAATCTCATCAGACCGCCCGCACGTTAATAAAATATCCTTATCATCTGGTGTAAATGAGAAGTGCCAACATCTTTTTCCTTCGGTGGGTATGTCTTTAATTTTTGAAAAGTCTTTTGTGTCAAAAACCTCAAGCGTTCTGGATTTTCCTGCTGCAACAAAAATCTTATCCCCCGCCGTATTGAAACTAACGCCATAAGGTGCTTTGCCAGTTTTGACTGTCTGAATATAGTTGAGGTTCTTATCTAAAACAATAAAATTGTCACTGAACTCCAATGTTGCCACATAAATTTCTCCGTTTGGCGACAACTTAATTCCACGAGGTCTAAGGCCATAAGGTTCAGTAGAGAAAGTTTTGAGCAATTTTCCCGTGTCGAAATCATGAACAGTGATTGAGTTATCCGCTTCGTTTGTCACAATAACTTGATTTCCATCTTTACTAAATTCGATGCCTTCAGTTTCAGGCCCCGCTGTAATTTCTCTTACCTTTTCTGCTTTTAATAAATCGACAACCGCAACTTTGGCTGGAATTTTTTCTTCATTATCGTCATTGTCTTCTTCATGCCCTTCGACCTCTTTACTAGGCGGCTTTCCTGTTGATGACGGCTCTGTTGATACGAAAACCAAACCCTTCTTTATCCGAACAAATTCTGGATTAATACCAACTCCGATTTCTTTTTCAACCTGTTTTGAGCGAATATTAATCAGTTCTATACTCGCGTTATCTTTGTTGGCAGTAACAATATATTTACCATCTTCAGTAACTCCAATTCCTCTGGGGAATCCTTTATCAGTCATTTGATCAATGACCTCCATAGAATTTAAATCAATGACAGTCACAAAGCCCTCCTGCGATGACACATAAGCCCTTCCTCTGTCTTCTGAGCCGCACCCTGAAACTAATAATGTTAATAACGCCAATTTAAGCCAATGCATTTTTTCTCCTATTTGAATTTTATTTTGAAAAGCCTCCCAACTATACTTTATCTCTTTCCAAGAAATAATTTATAAGCCGGATTGTTGGTTTCGTTCCAGCTTGGATATCCTATCTGATTCAAAAAGATACCAAAAGTTTCATCCTCATCAGGCGGCACTTGAATGCCCACTAGCACCCTCCCTATATCCGCCCCGTGGTTTCTATAATGGAATAAGCTAATATTCCAATTTTGCCCCATATTGTCTAGGAAATTTAAGAGTGCCCCGGGTTTTTCAGGAAACTCGAAGCGATAAATCACTTCATTTAAAGCCAAGGGGGCATGTCCACCCACTAAGTGACGTAAATGTAACTTCGCAACTTCATTATTTGTTAAATCAATCGCTACTAAGCCTTCATTATTTAAGCTATCAACAATGCCCTGGGTTTCTTCAATTGACTCAATACTGATGCCTAGAAAAATCTGAGCGGACTTTGTATCGGAGTAGCGATAATTAAACTCCGTAATATTTCGAGAGCCAATCAGCCGGCAAAATGACTTAAAGGCCCCAGGCTTCTCTGGGATCGTAACTGCGAAAATAGCCTCTCTTTGTTCTCCAATTTCAGCTCTTTCAGCCACAAAGCGCAATCGATCAAAATCCATATTTGCACCCGAAGCGATTCCGATGAGCGTTTCTGATGTTATTTTATTTTTTCTAATGTATGACTTAATTCCGGCCGTGGCCAATGCCCCTGCTGGCTCTAAAATGCATCGTGAATCCTCAAAAACATCCTTAATGGCCGCACAAATCTCGTCGTTATCGACTACAATCATTTCATCCACATATTGCTGAGCCAGTTTAAAGGTATGTTCACCCACCTGCTTAACCGCGGCACCATCCGCAAACAAGCCAACTTGCTCTAGGATTACCCTTTTATTCGCTTTTAATGACTTTGTCATCGCCTCAGCATCTTTAGCTTCCACTCCGATCACCTTGATATCTGGACGCACAGCTTTGACGTAAGCTGCAATACCAGATAACAAGCCGCCGCCGCCTACACAACAAAAAATGGCATGGATAGGGCCTGGGTAAGCCTCAAGAATTTCTTTGGCTATGGTGCCTTGACCGGCAATAACATCAGGGTCATCGTAAGGGTGTACAAAACTAAGCCCCTCTTCTTTCTCGATTTTTAATGCATGTAAATATGCGTCAGCATAGGATTCCCCATGCAAAATAACTTCTGCTCCGGCATGGCGCACCGCATTTACTTTAATATCAGGAGTGGTGCTTGGCATAACAATGACAGCGCGGCACTTTAATTTTTTCGCACTTAATGCTACTCCCTGAGCATGATTGCCAGCTGAAGCACTAATCACGCCATGCTTCAGAAGTTCTTTAGATAGCCGTGACATTTTATTGTAGGCACCACGCAATTTAAATGAAAAAACAGGCTGTAAATCCTCACGCTTTAAAAGGATATTATTATTTAGCCTTGCCGACAAAATGGGCTGTAATTGAAGGGGTGTTTTTTTTGCAACATCATAAACATTAGCTTCGTCTATGCGTTTTTTATATTCATTTTTCATAATTTGATAATTCTCAAGAAACTCGTCGCCGTGTATGATAGTAAACCATAATTGAAGATAAAAAAAAGGGTTTATAAAAATGGCATTATCACAAGATGAATTAAAACAACAAGTCGCAGAAGCTGCAATTGAATACGTCAAATCAGGAATTATTGGTGTAGGAACAGGTTCGACTGCTAATTACTTTATTGAGGCATTGGCTAAAGTTAAACACAAAATCCAAGGGGCAGTAGCAAGCAGCGAAGCCACCGCTCAACGACTAAAAAGTCATGGAATCGAAGTTTTTGATTTAAATGCGATTGACGGAATGGATATTTATGTTGATGGTGCGGATGAAATTACCGAACACATGCACATGCTAAAGGGTGGGGGTGGGGCTCTAACAAGAGAAAAGATTGTAGCCGCCAATGCTAAAAAATTTATATGCATCTGCGACGAAACAAAATATGTTCCTGTCTTAGGAAAGTTTCCCCTCCCGGTAGAAGTTCTGCCTATGGCCCGAGGTTATGTGGCAAGACAATTAATGAAATTAGGAGGTCAGCCTATGCTGAGAGATTTCACAACAGACAATGGCAACATTATTCTAGATGTGCACGGATTAATCATCTCTGACCCCATTCAAATGGAGGCGGAAATTAATCAGATCGTAGGCGTTGTAACCAATGGACTGTTTGCAGCAAGGCCTGCCAATACGCTTCTTTTAGCAACACATGATGGCGTTAAAACCATTACCTCTAGTATTCATGGATGAATTGGTAAAGGTAATTAATTTGTAATATTATGTAGGTATAGTAAACGAACCTTAATACGGAGAAGCATTTAATGGTAGCAGAACATATTTACAAACAATACGATACAGACCTAGAAGCCATTCGGGCTAAAGTTTTAGAAATGGGTGGTATTGTTGAGGAGCAGTTAGCGGACTGTGTTTCCTCACTTATTAATGCTGACGGAAAATTAGCCGACAGCGTTATCAAAAAAGATCTGCGAGTGAATGCCCTTGAGTCAGAAATTGACGAGGACTGTTCACTTATTATTGCCAAACGCTCTCCTGCTGCTCGTGATCTTCGGAATCTATTAATGATGCTAAAAATTATCACCGACCTTGAAAGAATCGGCGATGAAGCTTCAAAAATAGCTAAGGCAACACATCGAATCTATGATGAAAATCGGATGATAAAGCCTCGCACAAAAGAAATTCAATCAATATTCGAAACACTAAGATTCATGCTCAGAACGGCTCTCAATTCTTTTGCAAGACTGGATGTTACAGAAACCATCGACGTCCTTGAAAAAGACCAGGAAGTGGATGATGAATACCGAGCTTTTATGAGGCAGCTTTTAACTTATATGTTAGAAGACCCCCGTACAATTTCAATATCTTTAGAATTGATGTTTATTGCAAAATCATTAGAACGCATTGGTGATCACGCCAAAAACATTTCCCAAACTGTTATCTATACGGTCAAAGGAAAAGACGTAAGGCACGCCACAATCAAAGAAATTAAGGCTGAATTAAAAAAATAATTTACTTGGTTGGTGGAACATAACCCGAAGCGGTATCTGCACCCGAGCCAAAAAAGTAAGCCTCTGTTTGTTCCGTTAAATACTTTCTAGCCTGAGGGTCTACTAAACTTAAACGATTTTCATTCAGTAACATCGTTTGCTGTTTAAGCCAGTCTGCCCAAGCCTGTTTAGAAACATTCTCAAAAATTTTCTTGCCCAGCTCACCTGGGTATGGAGGAAAATCTAGACCGTCAGCCTCTTTCCCCAATTTAACGCACTTAACTGTTCTTGCCATGGTGCCTCCTAATTTAAGGTTCATCATACTCGATGTCATCATTCTTTATGATTCTTTTGATATAATCGGCATAGATTTTAACAAGAGAATACAATTTATGGAAAGCCCATTTAAAGGAAAGACAGGAATTACAAGATTAATTAACGCGTTTGGCTATTCCATGGAAGGTTTTAAGGCGGCGTTTAAAAATGAAGATGCATTTCGACAAGAAATATATCTAGCAATCATTCTAATTCCATTAGGTTTTCTTGTTGGCGAAACTGTAACCCAAAAAATCTTATTACTTTCTAGCATTTTTATAGTCCTAATTGTCGAACTTTTAAATTCCGGTATCGAAGCTACCGTTGACCGAATCTCTATAGAAGCTCATGACCTAGCAAAGAGAGCTAAAGACATTGGCAGCGCAGCCGTCTTCCTAGCCATCATTAACCTACTATTTACATGGGTATTTATTCTTTTCTTTTAATTTCCATTGTAGATAACAGTATTTTTCTTATGCTATAGTTCACTTAAGTTTTTAGGTGATGAGATCTTTTAGGTAATTCTTCAAAGAAATCATTGAAACTGGGAAATAGGTGAGTGAAATACAATTCCTATACTGCCCCCGCAACGGTAAGTAAGCGTGGATTCATAACAAACAGTCACTGAGAAATCGGGAAGGCTTTGAATCAAATCTTACAAGTCCGGAGACCGGCCTAATAACTCACTAAGAAATACTGCGGGGAGCCAGTATTAGGCACATGAGCTTTATTGTTCATGCCTTTATTCACCCTCAAATGTATTTCTATCTTTTATATATCATGCGGGGCTGCATGAATTTTTTAGGAATCACTTTGATCAGAATTATATTTTATTTGTTTATATTCGCTCCCTTCATTGTTCTAGCTAAAACTGAAATAGAAATTGATGATATTTTTGTTACGGCGACGCGCTCAGTTATAGCTAAGGAGAATATTGCTGCGGACGTCACAACCATTAATGCAGAAGAAATTCTGCAAGCCGGAATGTCCACTCTCCCAGAGCTTCTTCAAAGGCAGCCTGGAATCGAAATTTCTAATAATGGTGGGCCTGGAAAAGTCAGCACTATTGGTATTAGAGGCACCAGCTCGACCCATACTATTATCTTAATTGATGGGGTTAGGATGAATGCTGCAACTTCTGGATTCACGGCTCTTGAACATATTCCGCTGTCACAAATTGAAAAAATTGAGATTGTTAGGGGTGCGGCCTCAAGCATCTATGGTCAAGATGCTATCGGGGGTGTTATTCAAATATTTACTAAAAAAGGTGCGGAAGGCTTCAATCCTTATCTTTCTATTGGTTATGGTCGATATCAAACATCTAACATTGCGACAGGGGTGAGAGGCGGAGATCAGGATACAACCTATGCAATCAATTTCTCTAGTTCTAACACAAAAGGATTTTCTGCTTTCTTCCCTAACTCAAGAAGTGATGCCGATGAATATAATTTAGACAAGGATGGCTACCAAAATCAAAGCGTCTCATCATCAATTAAATATAAGCTTAGTAATGACTATGAAGTTGATTTTAATTATCTTCTGTCAGAAGGTAAAAATAAGTTTGATAATAGTTACGGCAATTATTACCCAACTATTGACTTTAGAAATGAAACAAAAAACCAAATTCTTTCACTTAATTTAAATGGTCAGATTACAAAAGAATGGGGTTCAAGCATTAAAGTTGCAAGGGGCGTTGATCAATACACGGACAAGCAACTTTATGATTGGACTGATTGGACTTATATTCAGACCGACAATTTATATAAAACAACTCAGAATCAAATAACATGGAATAACTCTATTAACCTCCCTATTGGCAATTTAATTTTATTATATGATCGATTAGAACAAAAAATTAAAACTACCGAAGTCTATCAAAAAACACAAAGGACTAACGATGCTCTAATGATCGGATACAACATATCAGAAGGAAACAATCACATTCAAACTAGCCTCAGGCAGGATTGGAATAGCAACTATGAAGATTCGATGACCGGAAATATTGGTTATGCATATAACTTAACCTCAAACTGGATTTTTGCTGCTTCATTAGGGACGGCCTTTGTATCGCCATCATTTAATTATGCATACGCTAGTGCAGACCCAGATGCTCTCGGAAACGCGGATTTAAAGCCCGAAAAATCGAGAAATACCGAAATTTCAGTTCGGTACAATGACAGTTCTGGGTCGCTCTCCCTAACTGCCTTTCAAAACCAAATTAAAGACTTTATTATTTATGAATACGGCATGACCCCACAATCAACTGAAAATCTCAATGAGGCAAGCATAACCGGATTAACTATTTCGGGGGATCGATTTTTTAATCATTTTCAAATAAAAGGGAATCTTACAACCCAGACGCCCAAAAATGATGATACTGATAAATATCTTCCTTATCGAGCAACTTTAATCGGAGGCATCAACCTTAATTACTATTTGAATAATTGGATTTTTGGTGTTGAAAATACCGGCACTAAGAGTCGCTTCGCCGACAAAGCAAATACAAGAAAAGTTGATGGGTATATCTTAACTAACTTGTTCATTGATTATAGATTTTCTGAAGCACTAAAGATTAATCTGCGAATGAATAATGCTCTAAATAAAGATTATGCTACCAATATCGAAGGAAACCCTGAAACAACAGGCTTCAGATATCAAACTGCCGGTAGAAATATTTTTGCAAATTTAAACTATGACTTTTAATAATTAAGCAGTAAAATTTATCTATGTACATAAAAAAAAACTCTTTAACTCCACATGTTAAGCAATTAACGATATTTTCATTTCTTTTAATTGTTATGATTGCAACACGTGGCTCTCACCTACTAACCTCAATTGCACTCCCAGATGCATCATTCATCGTAATGTTAGCTTTGGGATTTTTATTAAATAACATTAGGTGGTTTATCTTTGCGCTTCTCTTATCAGTTGGAATAGACCTCTACATGATACCAACTACTATTAACGAGCCATACAATTTAAATTTAGGGTATATAGGGCTAATACTCGCTTATGCCATTGCATGGTTTATTGGGAAAAATTTTGCCAATACTCCAATTAGTAATTCATCAGTCATCAAATACAGCGGCCTTTATTTGTCTGCTACCTACCTAATCTCAACATTATCTTTCTACTATTTTTCAGGTTGGAATGTTGGTTCACAGAGCGTACTCTCATTTTTAGGGTCTCATATTAACGACTTTATGATTAGTAACATTTCTTATCTTATAATCTTTATTATTGGGATTAAAGTTTATAGGTCTATGGCCAGAAATTCAGCCGCTCTAACCATTAAAAGTATTTAGTTTTAGTAAGTCATATAGAGTAATAAGTTTGATATAATTTCGCACTTAAAGTTTTGATGGCCGGATAGCTCAGTCGGTAGAGCAGTGGATTGAAAATCCTCGTGTCGACAGTTCGATTCTGTCTCCGGCCACCATCTTTTCCTAAATAAAATTATGTTCAATAAACATTTAAAAGAAGCTAACAAAAAATATTTAGGGCACTTTAGATTCGCTTTCATTGCAGGGTGGCTTCTAATTTACGCAGGAATTACTTCAATCATTCATGCATTCATACCTAGTCTCTATCCATTTACTAGCTTAAAAATTATCAAAAAATTGATTCAAATGTCGGGGAAGAGATGAAAAAATCTTTCTTAAATGGCCTATAAAATTGGAATTGATATAGGTGGCACAAAAATTGAATCGGCAGTACTTGATTCACAAAATAATATTTTATTTAGAGAAAGAGTTTTTACCGAAAGTCATTTCGGGTCTGACCATATTCTAAATCAAATCAGCATTATCTATAATATGGCAGCTGACTCAATAAATAGAGAAATACATACTTTGGGTGTTGGTACGCCTGGGTCCATTTCAAAAAAGACAAATTTTTTACAAAATTCTAATACACAATGCCTTAACGGATTACCTCTAAAATTAATTTTAGAGGAAAGATTTAATAAGTCCCTGGTAATTGAAAATGATGCGAATTGTTTTACATTGGCTGAGGCAATTCTTGGTGCTGGAAAAAAATATGAATTTGTTTTTGGTGTCATTATGGGGACAGGCTGCGGTGGCGGATTTGTTATAGATAAAAAATTGAGACCGGGACCTCAGCATTTATCTGGGGAATGGGGTCATTCTATTATTAATCCTGACGGTCCTAATTGTTATTGTGGGAAAAGGGGCTGTATTGAAACATATATTTCTGGAGGAGGTCTTGAGAGAATAATTAAGGACAATTTGAACCTTGAAATATCAGCTTCTGATTTTCTAAATAAAGACCAGCATAACAAAGAAGAGCAAGCCATTCTCAATAATTTTTATAAAAATTTTGGGGTAGCTCTCTCCAATATAGTAAACATTATTGATCCTGATGTTATTGTTCTTGGCGGCGGTCTATCAAATCACTCCGCCCTTTACAGTATTGGTTTAGATCGTGTTTATGATAATATATTTTGCGACGACCCTAATATCCCTATTCTTAAGAATAACTTAGGGGACTCATCTGGAGTGGTTGGTGCAGCGTTAATTGGAATATAATATTTAATATGATTATGATTACTGCATTCTATGCTTCCGTCTTAGGCTTAATTTATATTAAGCTTTCAAAAAATATTATTCGCCTACGCCAAAAGTATAAAGTGAGCTTGGGTCATAATAACCACCCAGATTTAGAGCAGGCTATCCGCACCCATGCTAATTTTTCTGAGTTTGTCCCTATCGGCCTAATTTTATTAGCTTGTCTTGAAATTAATAAAATTCACTTTATTGTAGTTTTTGCATTGGGTGGTTTATTTTTTGCTGGCAGAGTCCTCCACATAAAATCCTTTCTTCAAGATGACATTGATGTCCCCCTTAGGATAAAAGGCATGCAATTTACTTTTTGGTCCATTATTCTAATGTCAGGCATGAATCTTTTTTCAATCTTAGTTTCATTTATTTAATCTAAATCATTCTCATTTCTGAATTTTTTTAGATTTTATCTATAATAGAGTCCATATATTTACAGGAGCTATGTTATGAATGACGATAAAAAAATAATTGCTGCGCTTAATAAAATTCTAGAATTGGAATTAGCTGGTGTGGTTCGTTACACCCATTACGCACTCATGGTCTATGGTTATAGTCGCATTCCAATTATCAGCTGGCTTAGGGCTCAAGCTACCGAATCCTTGGATCATGCCAATCAGGCAGGAGAGCTTATTACCAACCTAGGAGGGCATCCTTCTCTAGGTATTGGTCCTTTACTTGAGTCCCACAATCATGATATTGGCAATATACTGAGGGAATCATTAGAGCATGAAACTATTTCTCTTAACTGTTACAAGGATTTATTAGAGTTAGTCGAAGGTAATTCAGTAATGCTGGAAGAATATGCTCGCACCATGATTTACACTGAGGAGCTGCATTTGGGAGAAGTAGACAAGATGTTAAGAAATCCAGGGGATGTGGCTCCTTTTAAGAAATAATATATGTCTCTGAAAAATATAGAATCTAGCCAATTAAATGGCTGGATTAATAATAAGAATATTCTACTTATTGACGTTAGAAATACTGAAGAGGTATTACACGGCATTATTTCTGGGGCTGTTCATGTGCCTATATCAGCCATTCCAGAATGGCTTGATAATCAAGATAAGGAAGCCTGTTATGTATTTTACTGTCACAGCGGAATTCGTTCTGCTAATGCAGCTTTGCTTGCGGAACAGATTGGCTTCTCTGATGTCTATAATTTGTCAGGCGGCGTACTTGCCTGGCACCATGCAGGGTTTGAGTTTACAAAAAAATGATGGATTATGATTTTGAAGTTGATGCCATTGGTTTAAAATGTCCTATGCCTATTCTTATATGCAAGAAGGGCCTCAACGGAATAGCACCTAATCAAATTTTAAAAATTTCTACCACTGATAAAAACTCTAAAAAAGACTTCGAGGTGTTTTGTCGCCAGACAGGTCATGAATTAATTTCATTTGAAATTAATGATAATGTGACTTCGTTCTATATTCGAAAAGTTTAATTTGCTATCTTAGCTAATTGGGCTAGAAATTTATCTCTGGATTGGCTAAAGCTTTCAAGACGTTCTTTTTCTTGAAGGATTACCTCTGGAGGAGCTTTTTCTACAAAATTTTCATTGCCTAATTTTGATTCTGCTTTTTTAATTTCACCATCAAGACGAGTAACTTCTTTTTGGAGCCTATTCTTTTCAGCCTCTTTATCAATCTCTATATTTAGCATTAATTTATAGTCATCAATAATTGCTACCGGTGCATCCTTATTTGGTAATTCATCCATTAATTCAATGTCGGATAGTTTAGCAAGGCCCTTAATATAAGGTACATATGTTTTGAGGATTGCTACGTCACCACTCATAGCTAAAGGTATTTTTTCTGCTGGGGAGATATTCATCTCGCCTCTCAAGCTTCTGCATTGCTCAACCATATCCTTTAACGTTAGCATCCACTTAATTGACTCTTCATCTATTTTTTCCGGCTTGGCTTCTGGGTAAGGCTCCAGCATAATTGAATCCGCCCTCTTATCTGCCATTGGTCCTATAATTTGCCAAATCTCTTCTGTAATAAATGGCATTACTGGATGGCTCATTCTTAATATGACCTCCAATACTGATATTAGAGTTCTACGTGTGGCTCTTTTTTGAGCATCACTACCATTTTGTAATTGAACTTTAGCAAGCTCTAAATACCAATCACAGTATTCATCCCACGTGAATTGATAAATTTCTTGGGCCAACAAATCAAATCTATATTCTGAAAAGTTCTTTTCAATATTAGACTCAGTTTTCTGCAGAATGCTTACAATCCATCTATCTGCTAATGAAAACTCCAGATAACCATCGACACATTCATTAAATCCGTTGTCTTGATTTTCACAATTCATCAAAACAAATTTTGTGGCGTTCCATAGCTTATTGCAAAAATTACGATATCCATCACATCTCTGTAGGTCAAATTTGATATCTCTTCCAGGGCTTGCTAGGCTTGCAAAGGTAAATCTTAGGGCATCTGTCCCATATGAAGAAATTCCATCAGGAAATTCTTTTTTGGTTTTTTTAATGATTGACTCTTCTTGCTTGGGATTCATTAGCCCGCTTGTTCTTTTTTTAATTAAATCATCAAGTGAAATACCATCAATCAAATCTATCGGATCAAGTACATTTCCTTTTGATTTGCTCATTTTTTGACCTTCTGCATCCCGGATCAGCCCATGAACATACACATGTTTAAAAGGAATTTTCTGCGTTATATGCTTGGTCAGCATAACCATCCTAGCCACCCAAAAGAATATAATATCGAAGCCTGTAACCAACACCGAGGATGGTAGATATAAATCAAGGGCAGGATTACTTTTTTCTGGATAATCCGGCGTCCAGTCTAATGTTGAGAATGGCCACAAAGCTGATGAAAACCAAGTATCTAATACATCTTCATCTCTTACCAATTCTCCTTTGTACCCATCTTTTTCAGCTAACTCTCTAGCCTCTTCGTAGGAATGAGCAACATAGACCTCTTTGTCTGATCCGTACCATGCAGGAATTTGATGCCCCCACCATAACTGTCTCGAAATACACCAATCTTGAATATTATTTAGCCATTGATTGTATGTATTAACCCAGTTGTCTGGATAAAATTTAATCTCACCGCTTTTAACTACCTCTAATGCTTTTTCAGCAATACTTTTCTTATCGCTGGTTGGCTTTGTCATTGCTACGTACCATTGGTCTGTCAGCATTGGCTCAATCACAGCACCAGTTCTATCGCCTCTTGGAATTTTTAATGTATGATTTTCAACCTTATGAAGAAAGTCTTGTTCCTTCAAATCATTAACAATCTTTTTCCTCGCCTCAAATCTTTCTAATCCTTGATATAGGTCGGTGCCATTTTCATTAATATAGCCAATGAGCGTCATAATATTAATTAATGGGAGTTGGTGTCTTTGCCCTACAGCATAATCATTAAAGTCGTGTGCGGGAGTGACTTTCACAACACCTGTTCCAAATTCTGGATCAACATAATCATCAGCAATAATTGGAATTTTTCGGTTAATTAATGGAATAAAGGCATGTTGACCTATGTATTCTTTATACCTTACGTCTTCCGGGTGAACCATTAAAGCTGAATCGCCTAACATGGTCTCAGGCCTTGTGGTTGCAACAGTTAAAAAATTCTTACCGCCTTCCAAGGGATAATTAATATGCCATAAAAATCCAGGTTCATCTTCTTGAATAACTTCCAGATCTGAGACTGCCGTCTGTAAGGTTACATCCCAATTAACTAATCTTTTACCCCTATAAATTAACCCTTCTCGATACAGCTTAACAAATACCTCTGTGACTGTTTTAGACAGGCCATCGTCCATGGTAAATCTTTCTCTTGACCAGTCTGGAGACGTACCTAGCCGCCTCATTTGTTGGGTAATAGTTCCGCCTGAATAAGATTTCCAATCCCAAACTTTCTCAATAAATTTTTCGCGTCCCAGGTCATGTCTGGATATACCCTGCTTATCCAGCTGCCTTTCAACAACAATTTGTGTGGCTATACCGGCGTGGTCTGTCCCTGGCTGCCACAAGGTGTTGTCCCCTTTCATGCGATGATAGCGAGTTAATGCATCCATTAGCGTCTGGTTAAACCCGTGGCCCATATGCAGGGTCCCTGTTACATTTGGAGGGGGAAGGAGAATAGAAAAAGAATTTGGATTATTCGAGTCCTCTCCTATTTTGTAGTAGCCTTTAGACTCCCAAAATTCATACCACTTTTTTTCAATATCGGTTGGATTAAAGGATTTTGATAGTTCTTTTTTCATTTATGTCGATTTTAAGTGTTATTTAATTTTATCACGCACTGTGCTGAGATACGCTAAATCTACTAATTTGAGCAAACCTTACATTGTGGATCTTTCAATATTTTTAATGACTTCCAATTCATTTCCTTCGCCTCTAAAATAAGAAGTCTGCCTACCAATGGCTTTCCTATCTCTAGGATTAGCTTCATGGCTTCTGCCGCCTGTGTCGACCCAATAATACCAACTAAAGGTGAAAATACGCCATGATCAGAACATCTTAATTCTTTATCTTCTCCCGAGTCTGGAAATAAGCACTGATAACATGGGCTGTCATTCTTTCTAAAATCAAAAACGCTTACTTGCCCATCAAATTGAATAGCAGCACCCGACACTAAAGGTTTTTTTAAATTGAAAGCAATATTATTTAGAGAATATCGTGTCAAAAAGTTATCTGAACAGTCAATAATAAGGTCTGCCTCCTTTGCTAGGCTCTCCATTGACTTAATATCTAGCTTTTTTTCTATTGCAACAATTTTAATCTCAGAATTAATAAGATTAAGTGTAGATTTTGCAGATAATGCCTTATTAATACCAAGTGATTTATCCGTATGTAGAATTTGTCTTTGAAGATTACTTAAGTCAACATTATCAAAATCACATATAGTTATGTTCCCTATGCCAGAAGCTGCAAGATATATTGATGCCGCAGAACCTAAACCACCCGCTCCAACTATCAGAACGTGGCTATTTATCAGCTTAAGCTGGCCTTCATAATCTATTTCGGGCAATAAAATATGTCGGCTGTATCGTATTAATTGATTGTCACGCATTTCAATCTCTTTATTATAATTAATTAAAAATTGTCTGTTGATATGGCTAAATTATAGATTAATAGAGCCTGTTTATTTGAATATAAAAAAGTTGATTAGTAAATATGAATAAATGGGGTGGCTGATGGGGCTCGAACCCACGACAACTGGAATCACAATCCAGGGCTCTACCAACTGAGCTACAGCCACCACAAAACTGGTCTGCCCGACAGGAATCGAACCTGTAACCCCCAGCTTAGAAGGCTGGTGCTCTATCCGGTTGAGCTACGGGCAGCTAACTTACAAAATAAAGCAACGTTACTTAACTATACGCCCTTATATGTCTTAGAAAAATTGGTCGGGGTGGAGAGATTCGAACTCCCGACATCCTGCTCCCAAAGCAGGCGCGCTACCAGGCTACGCTACACCCCGAACGCGCAAATATAGCCTAAATAGTACTTTTGGTCAAATACGTTCGTCCCTTTATATTGTTAATTTATTTTATTGAATGGCGCTTTAAGTTTTATTGAATGGTGCTTTAAGTTTTATTGAATGGCGCTTTAAGGTGTCATTCTGATAAAATAATTTTTTCACTACTGGATACAATCACAAATGACAGCCAAAATTATTGACGGCAAGAGTATTGCTGAAAAATTACTCCTCAAGGTCAAAGAAGAAATATCTGATAGGCGTATGAAGGGTATTAATCCTCCTGTTCTGGCGGTTATATTAATAGGAAATGATCCAGCCTCTCAGGTTTATGTTAGAAATAAAAAAATTGCATGTGAAAAAGTGGGGATTGAATCAATATCATATGATTTAGCGGAAAATATCTCCCAAGATGAATTATTATTGCTAGTTAATAAACTAAATTCCGATCCTACAATTACCGGAATATTAGTTCAGGCGCCTCTCCCAGGTCATATTATTGAAGATTTAATTATTGATGCTATTCATCCCAATAAAGACATTGATGGATTCCATCCCTTAAATATGGGGTTATTAGTTAATCGCCAACCAAAACTCAGGCCCTGTACACCTTATGGTGTAATTAAGATGCTTAAAGCCTCGAATATAGTCCTCAAAGGCTTAGATGCGACAATTGTAGGCGTATCGAATCATGTTGGAAGGCCAATGGCCCTAGAATTATTAATGGAAGGATGTACAACCACTTCATGCCATAGCCGTACAAAAAACTTAGAACAAAAAGTTAATCAAGCTGATTTAGTTATTGTTGCTGCAGGAAAACATAATCTTGTCAGAGGGGAGTGGATTAAGGAAGGTGCAATTGTTGTCGATATTGGTATAAATAGAATCAATGGAAAGCTTGTTGGTGATGTTGAGTTTGAGACAGCTAAAGAAAGAGCTTCTTACATTACTCCTGTGCCAGGTGGTGTGGGCCCAATGACTGTAGCAACTCTCATGGAAAATACCTTGCTAGCTCAGAAACTCATCTAAAAGCTTCCAAGTGCTATACAAAAAGTGTAAAATTCCGCGGTTAATTTACTGTTTACTATAAGGGTCAATTGTAATGGTTACTAAAAAAACATTTTTAGGAAAAGCAATGGCAGCAGCCAAAAAAGCTATAGCTAAGCCAGTAGCGAAGAAAGTTGCTCCTAAGCCAGTAGCGAAGAAAGTTGCTCCTAAGCCAGTAGCGAAGAAAGTTGCTCCTAAGCCAGTAGCGAAGAAAGTTGCTCCTAAGCCAGTAGCGAAGAAAGTTGCTCCTAAGCCAGTAAGTAACCAACAACTAAAACAATTTAAACCCTACGCACCAAAATCAAATGAAAAATACATGAATAAGATACAAAAAGAACATTTTATAAAAGTTCTAAATGAATGGAAAATGGATTTAAGTAATGACATGGATCGAACTGTTTCACACATGCAAGATGACGTAACTGCATACGCCGACCCTAATGATAGAGCAAGTCAAGAATCAGATATGGCGCTTGAACTTAGAAATCGAGATCGAGAAAGAAAGCTGATTAAAAAAATCGATAGCACATTAAGATTAATTTCAAATGATGAATATGGATATTGTAATCAATGCGGAGAAGAGATTGGTTTACAAAGACTTCAAGCTCGCCCAACGGCAACACTATGTATTGACTGCAAAACGCTTGATGAAATAAGAGAAAAACAAATGGGTAAATAAAAAGCCCCTTTCGGGGCTTTTTTAATTAATCTTCTTCAGATTCACTAACCTCTTCCTTCTTTTCTGCTTCTGGTGGAGCTTCGATTAAAGCTTTAGCACTTACTCTAACCCTGCCCTTATCATCAACCTCAATAACCTTAACCTTAACTTCATCACCTTCAGATAAATGGTCCTTAACTGCTTTAATTCTCTCATGCGCAATTTGAGAGATATGCAAAAGACCATCTTTACCAGGCAACAAGGATACAATAGCTCCAAAATCTAGAATCTTGATTACCTTGCCATCGTATACTTGGTCAACCTCAACATCGGCAGTAATTTCCTTAATTCTATCGAGAGCTGCTTGTCCTGATTCGGCGCTTGTACAAGCAATTTTAACTAATCCAGAATCATCAATGTCTATTGTTGCGCCTGTTTCAGCTGCCAGCCCTTTAATTACAGCACCCCCTTTACCAATAACATCCCTGATCTTATCTGGATGAATTTTAATTGTTAGTATTTGTGGGGCAAATTTTGACATCTCAGTTCTGGGGCCCTTCAATGTTTTCTTCATTATTTTAAGGATATGATCAATGCCCTCTTTTGCTTGAGAGAGCGCAACTTGCATTATTTCTGCAGTGATTCCAGTGATCTTTATATCCATTTGAAGTGCAGTAACGCCATTATCTGTTCCAGCAACTTTAAAGTCCATATCGCCCAAATGATCCTCGTCACCCAGAATATCTGTCAAAACAGCAACTCGATTTCCTTCTTTAATTAAACCCATTGCAATACCGGCAACGTGATTAGTCATTGGCACGCCCGCATCCATCATAGCCATAGTTCCGCCACATATAGAAGCCATAGAGCTTGAACCGTTGGATTCAGTAATCTCTGAAACCAAACGAATGGTGTAGTCAAAATCTTCCTGGCTTGGAAGTGCAGCTGAAAGACCTCTTTTTGCTAATTTACCGTGACCAATTTCCCTTCGTTTTGGCGTCCCTACTCTTCCAGTTTCTCCAGTTGCATACGGAGGAAAATTATAGTGCAACATAAATCGATCTTTATATTCACCCTGAAGCGCATCAATAATTTGTTCATCACGACCAGTTCCAAGCGTCGCAACAACAATTGCCTGTGTTTCACCTCTTGTAAATAAAGCTGAGCCATGGGCCCTAGGTAAAACACCGGTTCTTATCTCAATAGGCCTGACGGTTCTAGTATCTCTACCATCAATCCGTGGCTCACCGTCTAAAATTTTATTCCTAACAATCTTTGATTCCAAATTAAAGAATTCGTTTTTAATGGCGTTCATTTCATTAGGGCTTGTGTCCGCATTAGCCACTTTAGCCATAACCTTATCTTTAATTTCAGCGATTTTTTCTGAGCGCTCACCTTTCGCTTTAATTTCAAATGCTTTTTCTAATTCTTTACCAGCAATTTTTTCAATTTGAGAGATTAGGTCTTTATTTTCCTCAGCTGCTTTCCAGTCCCAAGGTTCTTTTGATGCTTCCTTAGCAAATTCCTTTATCATTTTTATGATTGGTTGCATTGCTTTATGTCCAGCTTGAACAGCATCAAGCATAACTACCTCTGGTAATTCTTTAGCCTCAGATTCAACCATAAGAACCGCAGAATCACTTCCAGCAACCACAAGGTCTAATTCGCTTACTGCTAATTGAGTTTTTGTTGGATTTATAACAAACTTTTCATCAACATAACCTACACGGGCAGCCCCAACAGGACCATAAAATGGAATGCCTGAAATAGCTAAAGCAGCTGAAGCTCCAATAATTGCAGGAATATCTGAATCTATTTCACTGTCAGAAGACATAACGGTTGCTACAATTTGAATTTCATTATAAAAGTTTTTTGGAAATAAAGGCCTCAGAGGTCTATCAATCAACCTGCATGTTAATGTCTCTTTCTCACTTGGTCGGCCTTCTCTCTTGAAAAAACCACCTGGAATTTTTCCTGCTGCATATGTTTTTTCTTGATAATCTACAGTTAATGGGAAAAAATCTTGTCCTTCTTTAGCATTTTTATTGCCCACAGCCGTTACAAAAACAACCGTATCACCATAAGTTACCATTACCGCACCATCCGCTTGACGTCCTATCTCACCTGTTTCTATTGTTAGGGTATTTTCACCAAACTTAATACTCTTTTTTACTATATTAAACATTTTTATTTTCCTTTAATTTTTTAATCATTATTCACTTCCCAATAATGAATGACTCAATAATAAAAAAAGCCGACACATGCTTTATTAGCAAATAATCGGCTTTAAATTCACAGCAACTTTTTTATTTTCTTAAACCAAGACGTGTAATTAGACCTTGATAACGCTCAATACTTTCTCTTTTAAGATAATCTAAGAGTTTGCGTCGTTGACTTACAAGAGCCAAGAGACCTCTTCTGGAATGATGGTCTTTAGCATTAACTTTGAAGTGTCCTGTTAAATAATTTATTCTATCTGTTATAAGTGCTACCTGAACCTCAGGTGAGCCAGTGTCATTTTTAGCTAATTGATAATCTGCTACTATCTTCGCTTTTTCTACAGCAGTACTTGTCATTTACTTCTCCTATTTCAGAACCGAACATTTTAACGGTATTTTATTAATTTAACAATATGTTTTTAAATGCCTAATTTAGATTGACATCAATCTTTTAACCTTCAGGTTACCGGCGGCATCTCCTTCGGCTAGCCCGATAAATCTAGTATCCTCATTATATAGACGATAAATACCTTCTGTTGTCCCTTCCTTGTAAACAACTTTTCCATCCTTAATAGAGGCTTCCTCGTCTTTGGTAAGGGCAAGGCTCTCAAATTCATTCAAAAAATGATCAATCGGCTTAAGTAATTTAATCCTATCATCTTCTGAACTTTCTTCTATTGACTCAAGAGAAACTGCATTATCAATTGAATGAGCGCCAATTTTAGTTCTTCTTAGACCAATTAAGTACCCACCTACCATTAGTTTCTTGCCTAAATCTTCCGCCAGAGTTCGAATGTATGTTCCTTTTGAGCAATTTATTTCCAAATGCAGTTCGTCATTTTTTAATTCAATTACTTTAATTGATAATATTGATACCGTTCTTTTTTTTCTTGGGATTTCAATCCCCTCTCTCGCGTACTGATAAAGGGCCTTTCCTTCATGTTTCAATGCCGAATACATCGGTGGTGTTTGCTCAATAGCCCCCTCAAACTCCCTAAGGGCCTTCTCTACAATGTCCTTATCTGGAAAATTTTCAATATTCCAGCTTTGTAACGTTCCCTCGGCGTCACCAGTAGAACTGGTATAGCCTAATTTTATCTTTGCTTCATAGGTTTTATCTGCGTCAAACAAGTAGCTTGAAAATTTTGTAGCCTCACCGAGACAAATAGGCAATAAACCAGTGGCCAATGGATCTAATGTCCCTGTATGTCCAACTTTTTTAGGATTATAAAACCATTTTATTTTAGATAGTGCTTGATTTGATGAATAGCCCAGAGGTTTATCAACTAACAAAAGACCATCAATTTCCTGTTTATGCTTCTTAATTATCATAAATTAATTTACTTAGGGTTCAGAGCGCTATCAAGTAATTGGGATATCTTCATACTTTCATCTATGGTTTTATCGTAAACAAAATGTAATTTTGGAATGCCTCTTGTTGTCATCTTTTTTGCTAATTGAGATCGCAAAAAAGGCATCGATCTTTTTAGGCCTTTAGCAACCTCTTCATCATATTTACTGACCACAAAAAAGACTTTTGCGTGCTTAAGGCACGGAGAAACTTCAACATCAAGAATTGTAAGTCTATTAAGTGCTGGGTCCTTGATTTGAAATAGCAGTAGATCAGCCAGTTCTTTTTTAATTTGCTGACTGATTCTTACGCTTCTTGGATAATCTTTTGGCAATGTTAAAGCTTTCTCGCCACTTCCACAGTCTCATACACTTCAATCTGATCACCAACATTAATATCGTTGAAGTTCTTAATTGAAAGACCACACTCAAAACTCGCTTTAACCTCTTTAGTATCATCCTTAAATCTCTTAAGAGAATCCAGCTCACCGTCGTATATCACGACATTATCCCGCAGAATACGAATGCTTGAATTTCTTCTAATTAATCCCTCAAGGACATAACATCCAGCAATCGTTCCAATCTTTGAGGCCTTAAAAATGTCTCGGATTTCAACTAAACCAAGAGACACTTCTCTTCTTTCGGGAGGTAATAATCCACTAAGAGCGGATTTAACTTCATCTAAGGCTTCATAAATAATGCTGTAATAACGAACATCAACCTCTAGACTGTCTGCCAGTTTTCTGGCGCCGCCATCAGCCCTTACATTAAAAGCTAAAATAACGGCGTTAGATGCCGTGGCCAAATTAATATCTGACTCATTAACAGCTCCAACAGCCGAATGAATTATGTTTACCCTGACTTCATCAGTTGATAACTTTTGAAGGGACCCCACTAAAGCCTCGTAGGAACCTTGAACGTCAGCTTTTATAATTAATGGCAGTACCTTTACTTCTCCGTCTGCTATTTGATCAAAAATATTTTCCATCTTAGATGCCTGCTGCTTTGCAAACTTCACGTCTCTAAATTTTCCCTGTCTAAACAATGCAACCTCTCTGGCTTTCTTTTCATCATTGATAACAATGAACTCTTCACCTGCATTTGGAACTCCAGACAAGCCAATCACTTCAACAGGAATTGATGGTCCTGCTTTTAATACTTTTCCACCAACCTCGTTAATCATCGCCCTCACTCTCCCTGAAGCCGTTCCTGCCAATATTATATCTCCGGGGCTAAGCACTCCTGATTGCACCAATAATGTAGTAACTGGGCCACGGCCTTTATCTAGCCTGCCTTCAATCACAACGCCTTTTGCAGGTGTATTAATAGGAGCTCTTAATTCTAAAATTTCAGCCTGTAGTAATATTGCGTCTAATAAACTATCAATGCCCTGTCCTGTTTTCGCCGAGACCTCAACAAACATAGCATCTCCACCAAGCTCTTCTGGAATAACCTCATATGACAAAAGCTCACTCCTAACTTTTTCTGGATTTGCATCCGGCTTATCTATCTTATTTATTGCAATAATAAGGGGAACTCCGGCAGCTTTTGAATGATTAATTGCCTCAATTGTTTGGGGCATAACCCCATCATCTGCAGCCACGGCCAATACTACAATATCCGTTGATTTTGCTCCACGCGCTCGCATCGCAGAAAAAGCTTCATGTCCAGGTGTATCTAAAAATGTAATCATGCCTTTATCTGTTTCAACATGATATGCGCCAATATGTTGAGTGATTCCGCCTGATTCACCCGCAGCAACTTTTGTTGTTCTTATGTAATCTAATAACGATGTTTTTCCATGATCAACATGTCCCATGACCGTAACAACGGGGGAGCGTGATTCGATAATAGCTTCAATTGTCTCGTCACTACTAAGAAGAGATTCTGGGTCATTTTCTTCAGCAGCTTGAGGGTTATGGCCCATTTCCTCAACTAGAATCATCGCAGTATCCTGATCTAATATCTGATTGATCGTAACCATCATGCCCATGCCCATGAGGGTTTTAATGACCTCTGCCGCTTTAACGGCCATCTTGTGTGCTAGATCAGATACAGAAATAGTTTCTGGGACCAAGACATCTTTTGCGACCGCCTCTATCGGGGCCGTAAAGTTAGGTTCACTATCATCGCGTCCCTTATTTCTTGATTTGGGTGAGCGCCAACCAGTATTTCCTGAGTCGCCTCTACCTTTAACTGGACGTTTTTTAATCGATCTATCTACCCAGTCATCTTTCTTTGCAGCTTTAGGCTTCTCAACCTTAACCCCAATTTTAGATGCAGGTCTATGTAATGTCCCTTCACCAGCAGGGTCTTCTTTTTTTGGAGCAATGGGGGCTTGTTTCTTAAGTACTTCAGCGGCTTGAATTTCAGCAAGAGCAGCATGTCGCTTAGCCTCAACGTCTCTAATGTTTTTTTGGTGGTCATCTACTACAGGGGTAGGGGAATCAGTTTTTTTAAGGCTCGTTTCTTCGGGTTTCTTTTCAACTTTTTCTTGATCAGGCCTAACTATTGTTCTTTTTTTTCTGACCTCAACCTGAATTGTTCTGGCCCTGCCTTCGCTGTCTGTTTTTCTGATTTCTGTACTTTGTTTTCTTGTGAGTGTAATTTTAGATTTAGGCTTTTGATCCTCGCCATGAGATGTTCGAAGAAAATTTAATAAAGCAGTTTTATCTGCTTCAATTAGCTCATCAGATGCAACCGCCTTATTTACGCCAGCACTTTTTAACTGCTCAAGCAATAAATCTATTGGCAAGCCTAGTTCGGTTGCAAACTTTTCTACTGTAGATGTTCCCATTCAGGCTCCAATAAATTATTTAGACAAACCATGGTGCGCGTGCAGCCATGATTAAATTCTTTGCTTTTTCTTCATCTAATTTAACCAGCTCCAGCAATTCATCAACGGCTAGTTCTGCAAGGTCTTCCATCGATGCAACGCCTTTTGAGGCTAGCAATTTAGCAGTATCAACATCCATACCTTCCATCGACAATAAATCTTCTGCTGGCTCTGATACTTTTTCCTCTTTGGCAATGGCTGCCGTTAGAATTGCTGCTCTTGCTCTTGCTCTTAACTCATTGACTGTTTCTTCATCAAAGGCTGCTATTTGTAGCATCTCTTCTAGGGGCACGTATGCCACTTCTTCAATAGAAGAAAAACCTTCTTGAACTAAAATATCGGCAACGTCTTCATCCACATCAAGTTTTTCTATAAAAAGCTGACTGGATGACGTGTATTCTTCTTTCGTTTTTTGATCAGACTCTTCTTCGGATAGTATATTTAACTCCCAACCAGTCAATTCTGAGGCAAGTCGAATATTTTGCCCGCCTCGACCAATGGCCTGAGCAAGTTGATCTTCTGACACCACCAGGTCCATACTGTGCTTATCTTCATCAACAACTATGCTAGAAACTTCTGCTGGGGCCATGGCATTAATAACAAACTGGGCTGGCTCAATAGACCACAAAACTATATCTACTCGTTCCCCTGCTAATTCTCCAGTTACTGCCTGAACTCGTGAACCTCTCATACCTACACATGTCCCTACAGGATCTAGTCTCTGGTCATTTGCTTTGACAGCGATTTTAGATCGGAGACCGGGGTCTCGTGATGCTGACATAATTTCTAATAACCCTTCCTCGATTTCTGGTACCTCCAATTCAAACAACCTTTTAAGAAATTCTGGTGCAGTTCTTGAGAGAATAAGCTGTGGGCCACGAATGCCATCATCAATTTTTAACAGAATTGCTCTAATACGGTCGCCAACTCTTAAGTTTTCTTTTGGTATCATTTGCTCACGAGGCAAAATTGCATCTAATCGACCAATCTCAATAATTGCATTCCCTCTTTCCATTCGCCTAATCTGCCCAGAGACTAACTTTTCATCTCTTGCAAGGAAGTCATTTAGAATTTGTTCACGCTCTGCCTCTCTGACTTTCTGTAGAATTACCTGTTTTGCAGCTTGCGCACCAATGCGGCCAAACTCAACAGAATCTATAGGCTCTTTTATTACATCACCTTCTAATTTTCCTTGTGCTCTTTCATCTTGAGGAGATATTTCTGCTTCTGGGTTTTCAATTAAGTCCTCAGAGACAATGGTCCAGCATCGAAATGATTGGTATTCGCCATTTTCTTTATTAATTTCAACTCGAATATCGACTCCTACATCATGCTTCTTCTTGGTAGCAGACGCTAAGGCTAACTCTAATGCTGTATATATGACGTCCTTAGATACATTTTTTTCATGGGCTAGTGCATCTACAAGTAATAAAATCTCACGACTCATTTTTTTCTCCGGCTTGTTGTCTTTATAATTTTGGATCTAATCGAGCTTTATCAATTTGTTCAAAATCAATTTCAATCAATGAATTTTCTGATTCCAACAAAATAAGGTTACCTTTAACCCCTTTTAATATCCCACTAAAATTTCTTCTTTCTAAAATCGGCATACGGGTTTTAATCTTCACCCTCTCTTCTTTAAAGCGTTCATAATCCTCCAACTTCTTGATTACCCTGTCCACTCCTGGAGATGAGACTTCCAGTCTGTCATAGCTTATTTCCTCTTCTACCGATAAAACATGGTTCAACTGATTGCTTACTGAGACACAATCATCAATATTTACTGAATCTAATTTATCAATAAATACTCTCAAAAGCTGGCCATGATTAATGATTTCAAGATCAACCAATTCATAACCCAACTGGGTCACTGTTTTATCAATTAATTTCTCTAAATCTATGGCCAATTTACGTTACCCTCAAAACATCTACCCGCAAATAAAAAAAGGGCCCTAGGCCCATATACAACGGGCGAATTATATCAATATATTCAATAAATTGGAAGGAAATTCTTTAAGTCTTTTTTCTGAAAGGTATTAAGAAATAGTTACACGAGCAAATTTTCTTTTTCCTACCTGGATAGTCAATACTGTCGGCTTCGAAATAAGCTGTTTTGGGTCTTCAAACCTCTCGCCATTGACTTTAATTCCTCCACCATCGATTAAACGCATTGCCTCTGAAGTGCTGGAAACTAAATTAATCTGCTTTAATAGTTGAGGGATGGAAATTTCAGCCTTATCACTAATCACATTAAATTCAGGAATATTTTCAGGGATTTGACCTTGTGCTCTCACATTAAAATTATCTTCTGCTTTTTTCGCTGACTCAGCGCCATGAAATCGCTCGACAATTTCTTTGGCAAACTCAACTTTAATTACCTTAGGATTCTCCCCTTTTTCACCTCTTATTTTCCATGTTTGGATCTCTTCTGCTGGCTTTAATGACAAAAGATTAATATATCTCCACATTAATTCATCTGAAATTGATAAAATTTTTGCGAAAATATTCTCTGGAGGCTCCTCAATACCAATATAGTTGTTTAAGGATTTAGACATTTTTTGCACTCCATCAAGACCCTCAAGTAAAGGCATAGTCAAAATGCATTGAGGAGGCTGATTAAAATGTTTTTGTAATTCTCGGCCCATCAGTAAATTAAATTTCTGATCAGTACCTCCAATCTCTACATCAGCTTTTAACGCAACAGAGTCATAGCCTTGAAGCAATGGGTACATAAACTCATGAATGGCGATAGGCTGATTTGATTGATACCTTTTTGAGAAATCGTCTCTTTCTAGCATTCTGGCAACCGTATGAGTAGCAGCGAGCTTAAGCATTCCACTGGCCCCCAAATCATTCAGCCAGCTTGAATTAAAAACAATCTCCGTCTTCTCTTTAATTAATATTTTAAAAACCTGATCTGCATAGCTTTGTGCATTTTTTTTTACATCTTCTTCCGATAATGCCGGTCTTGTTGTATTTTTACCTGTTGGGTCGCCAATCATGCCAGTAAAATCTCCTATCAAGAAGATAACCTGATGGCCTAAATCCTGAAACTGCCTTAATTTATTTAATAGAACTGTATGTCCCAAATGAAGATCAGGGGCTGTTGGATCAAAACCGGCTTTGATGCGAAGCGGCCTGCCTTGTTTTAATTTATCAATTAATTCGGACTCAATTAAAATCTCATCTGCGCCGCGTTTAATTAAAGCTAAAGTATCTTCAATGTTCAATGAAATTATCCAATTAATGAGTTAATAATATAATTCTAGCTCAATTATGATTTTTAAAAAATTAGTACTTCCTTATGGGCTTGTATTAAAAAATAAAGTTGTCACAATTAAAATATAATGAAAAACGAAAAATTAATCTTTGGGGTAATGTCCGGCACCAGTTTAGATGGTATTGATGTTGTCCTGATTAAAGTAGCAAAAAATAAAATAACCTTAATCGACTTTATTCATAAGCCTTATTCAAAGTCATTAATCCATCACTTACTGCTCATTCAACAGCCGGGCCATGATGACTTAGAAAAAAGCATTCAATTAGGTTTGGTTCATGCAAAGCTGACATCCTCAATAATTAACCTGATGCTCAAAAACACTAATATTAAAGCAAAAGATATAAGGGGCATAGGCTACCATGGACAAACGATTAGACACCAACCCAAGAAAAAATTTTCAGTGCAGATTGGGAATGCCCATTGGTTGGCAGAAAAAACAAATATTAGTGTCGTCTCGGATTTTAGAAATAGAGATATTGTCGCTGGCGGTGAAGGCGCTCCTTTGGTCCCTGGATTTCATCAACATGTTTTTTCATCCCGCTCTAAGAACAGAGTGATTGTAAATATAGGTGGCATTAGCAACTTATCTTATCTTACAACTGATAATAAAATTAATGGCTTTGACTGTGGTCCAGGCAATCTTCTTTTAGATTACTGGATAAAAAATAATATGGGTAAGAATTATGATCACCAAGGACGATGGTCAAGCAATGGAGATACTATTCCAAGTTTACTCTCGGCATTTCTAGAAGAACCTTTTTTTAATAAAAAACCTCCAAAAAGCACAGGGAGAGATCTATTCAACGAGAATTGGTTAGAAAAATTTAACCTTAACCATGAAAGACCAGTAGACGTTCAGCGGACCTTTCTAGAGCTCACTGCAATCTCTATCAGCTCGTCTATAAAGAAATATTGTAAAAAGCAGATCAAATATTTTTATGTGGGGGTGGCAGTAAAAATTTATTTTTAAAAAAACGGCTGGGAGAATTAACAGCTCTCCCAATAAATGATACAGATATATTGGGCATTCCGTCTCAGTCTGTTGAGGCGGTAGCTTTTGGTTGGTTAGCAAATCAAGCTCTTGATAATATACCAAATAATTCCCCCAGCATTACTGGCTCTATAGGGAGTAGAATTCTAGGGGTTACTTATCCCGCTTAAAATAAACTCTTTTAAGTTATAATAAATCTCCAAAATAACATAGATAATTATGACATCACGAAAAGCAAAACTAATTATTGATGGCAAGGAAATTGATCTCCCAATAATTGAGGGAACAATGGGTCCCCCATCAATTGATATAAGAACGCTGAGCCAAGAAGGTCTGTATACCTTCGATCCTGGCTATATATCAACTGCTTCATGTAGCTCTGCTATCACCTTTGTAGATGGTCTTAATAGCCAACTTCTTTATCGAGGCTATCCAATTGAACAGTTAGCTGAAAAATGTGATTTTCTAGATGTCTCATACCTATTATTTAACGGTGAACTTCCAGACGCTAAAGAAAAAGAAGTCTTTCAATCAACCATCAACGGGCATAGCCTCATTCACGATCAATTAACCAGTGTATTTAAAGGCTTTCGTAGAGATGCTCATCCGATGGCTGTTATGATCGGTGTAGTTGGATCAATGTCAGCTTTCTATTTTGATGACATGGATGTAAGCAACCGAAAACATCGTAGATTATCCGCTGAAAGATTATTGGCAAAATTGCCGACAATAGGCGCATGGAGCTACACCTATAACCTCGGGCTTCCTTTTGTATATCCCCAAAATGACCTAGGCTACGCGGGAAACTTCCTTAATATGATGTTTTCAAGCCCCAATAAAAAATATCAAAATAATCCCGTTCTTACGCGAGCCTTTGAAAAGATCTTAATTCTTCATGCAGATCATGAGCAGAATGCATCGACGTCCACTGTTAGATTAGTTGGCTCATCTGGTGCAAATCCTTATGCTTGTATTGCTTCCGGAATTGCTTCTTTATGGGGTCCTGCACATGGCGGGGCTAATGAAGCAACGCTAAAAATGCTGGCTGAAATAAAAAATGAAAGTCGCATTGGAGAATATATAAATAGAGCAAAAGATAAAGATGATGAGTTCCGCTTAATGGGTTTTGGTCATCGCGTCTATCGTAATAAGGACCCACGATCAGAAATAATGAAGGTCACATGCCATGAAGTGCTGGACGAATTAAATCTATCTAACGAGCCTTTATTTAAATTAGCCTTAGCGCTAGAAAAAATTGCGCTAGAGGATGAGTATTTCATTGAAAGTCAGGTATCGTAATGAAAGCACTTGGTATTCCAAATTCAATGTTCACCGCCGTTTTTGCAATTGCACGAACGGCTGGATGGGTCTCACATTGGAATGAAATGATGGGTGATAAAAACAATAAAATTGGTCGTCCCCGCCAGATTTATACAGGGAAAACTCAAAGAAATATCAGCTAACTCTAAGCAGAGAAAGATGATCCGCAGCCACACGTGCTTGTAGCTTGAGGGTTTTTAATTACAAACTGTGATCCTTGAACATTGTCCTGATAATCAATTTCGGCGCCGGTTAAATATTGTAAGCTCATTGGATCAATCAATAATGTCACTGAGTCCTTGGTCACCTGAGTATCATCATCATTGACTGCTTCTTCGAATGTAAATCCATACTGAAAACCTGAGCATCCGCCCCCACTCACAAAAACTCTTAGCTTAAGATCGGGCGTCCCTTCTTCTGCAATCAACTCTTTAACTTTATTCACTGCATTATCAGTAAAATTTATTGGTGTTGGCATTGCTATTTCAGTTGTCATTTTTTCTCCTATGACTTCTTAGTTATAACTTCAATTTCTTTAGTGTATTTCTTAATAACGGCATTGCTCATCAATTGCAGAGCTCCTAATATCTTCGCCCCAGAATGAACCTCCAACGCTTTATATTCAATATTACCCTTAATATCCGCTTTTGGATGTATCTCAATATACTCTAATGCCCTAATATTACCAGTTACTTTCCCGCCAATAATGGCATTATGAACAATGATATTGCCTCGTATCTCACTGCCTTCACCCATAATAAGAGTGCCCTCATGTTTTCCAGTGAGGACTGAAACATTTCCAATAATCTTTCCATCAAGACGAACACCTCCCGCATATGTGGTGTTGCCTTTAATTAAAGAGTCTTCGTTAATTAGTGTATCAATAGTAAATTTTATTTTTTTCTTAAAAAACATTATTTTTGTCTTCTTCCAACTATCTTCTCGTAAAACATAACATCCTCTTTTAATGCTGTACTTTCTTCTTTTATGACTTTAATTTCCTCAGCGAGTTTATCATAAGAGATAGTTCTCATTTGTATTTCAAGGTTATTTTCAAGTATTACCTTTTCGAGCTCTTGATTTTTAGTCTCTAATTCAGAAATGTTTAGCAAAAATCCAGTAATTTCACCACCATCATATAGCCTATAGAAAAAAACGGTGCAGAATGCAACTGTAAGTAAAGTAGTTAGGAGGTATTTTGGCCATGATTGGCCAATGTTAACTTTAGCTTTTTTTAAAGTTAATGACTGCTTTCTCCTTCGGGAAATATTCTGCATGCTGCGCCTTATGGATGTAAAGGGATCAAATCGAGGCCAGCACTTTCAGGCCAGCCCATCATGATATTCATATTTTGCAGCGCCTGCCCTGCCGCACCTTTTACCAAATTATCAATTACCGACAAAATGACCAAACGATTGGTCTCAGGAATTTTATAAAACGATAATCTGCATACATTTGATCCTCTAACAGATTTTGTTTCAGGACAACTACCCGACTCCATCACATCAACAAATAATTCATCTTTATAGAAATCATTAAAAATGACAGATGGGTCAAAATCTTTAATACAATCAACATACAATGTTGCATGAATCCCTCTGACCATAGGCAATAAATGAGGAACAAATGTTAACTTAATTTTATTATTGCTAGAAATAGACTTTAAATTTTCTTCAATCTCGGGTAAATGTCGATGCCCTTTGAGACTATAGGCTTTGAAATTCTCCGAGGCTTCCGACATTAGAAACTGAGTTTCAGTTTTTTTCCCTGCTCCACTAATGCCCGATTTTGCATCCGCAATAATTGTTTCCGTATTAATTAAATTACTCTTAATTAATGGAATTAATGCCAATTGAATAGCGGTGGGATAGCAACCTGGGTTTGCAACTAGCTGGGCCTGTTTAATAGCTTCTCTATTTAACTCAGGCAATCCATACACTGCGCTTTTTAATTCCTTTACAGCGCTGTGCTTCATTTCATACCATTTTTCCCAGATAGCAACATCCTGAATCCTAAAGTCAGCAGCCAAATCAATTACTTTAACGCCATTCTCAAGAAGATCTGTAACATAATTCATTGCAATTCCATTGGGGGTTGCAAAGAACACTAGGTCCGCTTTTTTTAGGTCTGCTTTATCTGGATCTACAAAATAATGTGGAAGACAGCCTCGAAGTGAGGGATATATCTCAGACACTAATTTTCCAGCATCATTTCTAGAAGTAATTTCATGAATGATGACATTAGGGTGGCCAATTAATAGTCTCAATAATTCAACACCTGTATAGCCAGAACCACCAACTACACTTACTTTAATTTTTGAATTCATATTTATTTATTTTAGTCTTTTATTCAGCATTTATGTTGATAAAAAAAAGCCGCTAATGCGGCTTTTTTTTTATCGTTTCGAGAACTGTTTACGACGTCTCGCTTTTCTTAAGCCAACTTTTTTACGTTCAACCTCTCTATCATCACGAGTCACATAACCCGCTTTTGATAGTTCTGGCTTTAACGCAATATCATAGTCCATCAAAGCGCGCGTAATTCCGTGTCTTACTGCTCCTGCCTGCCCAGACTCACCGCCGCCAATGACATTGACCATAATATCGAATGTTGCAGTATTATTTGTGAGCTCCAAAGGCTGCCTTAGAATCATTTGTGACGTATATCTTGAGAAATATTCTGCTACCGGCTTATCGTTCACTACAATATTGCCTTTACCTGGCTGAATAAAAACCCTAGCAACTGAACTCTTTCTTCTGCCGGTGCCGTAATAATATTTACCTATCATAATTTTCCTGAATTTAAAGTGTTATTGGTTGAGGTTGTTGAGCCGCATGCTGATGTTTATCACCGGCATATACTTTCATCTTTTTTACCATAGCATATCCAAGTGGGCCCTTAGGTAGCATTCCCTTGACTGCCTTCTCTAGAGCGCGACCAGGAAATCTATCCTGCATTTTCTTAAAATTTGTTGAATATAACCCGCCTGGATAACCAGAATGTCGATAATAGATCTTGCCTTCATCTTTGTTGCCGGTTACCTTAATTTTATCTACATTGATTACAACAATATAATCTCCTGTGTCAACATGAGGGGTATAAATTGTTTTATGCTTTCCTCTTAGTCGGTGCGCAATAGCGCTTGCAAGTCTGCCGAGCGTTGCATCAGTGGCATCCACTAACAACCAATCTCTTTGAACTTCATGTGATTTTGCAGAAAATGTTTTCATTATTAAACCAACCATTTACAAAAAAAAAATTAAGACGCGAATTCTAGTCTATTTTCATATCTTTTGTCAATATTTTAAGGGTGTTTCCTTAAATTTCAGACATTTGAGATGCAAAAGCAATAAACATGAAAAATCCAACATAATTATTTGATAAAAAGGCCTTGAAATTCTCAGTTGGATCCATTCTCAGACCTCTTATGATACCCTTTATCGCGATGACTGCTGAGATAACTAACAAGATATAAAAATGCGTTGAGTAATGATTCTCGTAACCAATAAACAGAAAAATTAGATACATGCATACAAAGGAGAATGCTATAAACGTGACCGTATAATTTTTAAAACTTACAGCAGAAGAATGGATTTTGATTTTTTTGTCGTCCTGCATATCATTAATTGCATAATGGGAGTCATAACTAAGCGTCCAAAATATATTAGCTAAAAATAGTGCCCAGGCCTCAAACGGAAGCATCCCAAGAGTCGCAGAAAAAGCCATTAAAATACCAAACCCGAATGAAATTCCGAGGATCAACTGTGGTAATGCAAAAAATCTTTTAGAAAATGGATAAATTACTGCCGATATGACCGCCAAAAAAGACAACATTATTGTCAAACAATTTAATTGCAACACTAGCAAAAAGGCCATGAGTAAAAGCACCATGAAGTAAATTAATGCTAGTTTTACAGAAATTATTCGATTCGCAAGTGGTCGACTTTTTGTTCTATTAACAAATTTATCAATATTTCGGTCTGCTAAATCATTTGCAATACAGCCCGCTGATCTCATCAAAATAGTGCCTAGAATAAATATGATTAATATTTTTAGTGCTGGGATGCCTTGTTGTGCAACCCATAAAGCAGTTAATGTTGGCCATAACAATAAAAAAATTCCAATAGGCTTATTAATTCTACTTAGTGTGATGATGTTTTTTAAATGATTCATTTAATAAATTTTAATTTTTCAAAGCTCTTAAAAAAGACTTCCGTTAACAAAGCTTCTTTTTTATTATAATCAAACACTGATTGACGGCTAACTAAAATATTGGAGTCATCGTGGCCAATTCGCCTTACACTTTTAGATAAATTATCATTCTTTGAATATATACGGTAAGCGAACGATGATCGCTTGATAACTTTTTGCTCAAATACAATATCTGAAAGAGGATTATCTTTTAATCTCTTCATTCTTCCCCAAAATCCCCGCAAATTAATTTTAGGCGTTACTGTTCTTGCGTACATAATAGGTTGCCCATCTGCGTAAATCATAACTTCTCTTAAATAAAGACGGGTGCTCTTAAAATTTTTAAATTTACCGACCTCCATTCTAAGAAATTTTTTTATGGTTGGTCTAACTTGTACGATCTCAAAGCGTGCAATATTCTTCACGCGCTTACTAAGTGATTTTTTGTTTGCTAACCAAAATCGTAATTCCGTTCTATCACTAATTTTTTTTTGCCATTCCATATTAAGCTCTCGAATTTTCTTGATAATTTTTAAGCCATCTTTCTAAATGATTGCCAATAGAAGGGTGTCGTTCCTTTATTAAGTCGTCTGCATCTTTTTTTGCTAGTTCTAATAAAGCGTGGTCTCTTTGAATATCGGCTACTCTTAATCCTGGAACTCCGCTCTGCTTTATACCAAGAAACTCACCCGGCCCTCTAATCTTTAAATCTTCTTCAGCAATTTTAAAGCCGTCATTATTTTCATATATTGTTTTTAGTCTCTGTTTTGCTACTGCCGATAACTTTTTTTGATATAACATAATACAGACACTTTTTTTAGCTCCCCTTCCAATTCGCCCTCTTAGTTGATGGAGCTGTGACAGCCCCATTCGCTCAGAATTTTAAATAATCATTAATGTCGCATTCGGGACATCCACCCCAACCTCTATGACAGTTGTTGCCACTAAAATTTTGATTTCATTACCCTTGAACTTCTTCATAATACTTTCTTTTTCTGAAGACTTCATTCGCCCATGGACTAATCCAACCTGATGCTGTGAGAAATACTCTTTTAGTGTTGAGTGGGTGTTTTCTGCTGTTTCTAATTGTAGTGTCTCACTTTCCTCAATCAGAGGGCAAACCCAATAGGCCTGACTTCCATTATTAACCTCTTGATTAATTTTTTCTAAAATCTCTTTTCTTCGACTTTCAGAAAATAATTTAGTTGTAATGATCTGTCTACCAGGCGGCAATTCGTTGATAATCGATATGTCCATATCAGCAAAATAGCTCATTGACAATGTTCGGGGAATTGGGGTTGCGCTCATCATTAATTGGTGAGCCTCATATTGTTGATCAATAAAATTATTCTTTCTTAATTTAATTCTTTGCTCAACTCCAAAGCGGTGCTGTTCATCAATGATATAAAGAGCTAGGCTCTTGAAGCTTACGGCGTCCTGAAACAATGCATGAGTGCCGATAATAATTTGTGATTTCCCAGTTTTAATCTTTTCCTGAATTATTTTTTTATTGCTGGGGGTCATGCTCCCTATGAGCAATTCAACACTAATGCCAAGTGGGGCAAGCCATTGTTTTACTTTACTAAAATGTTGTTCTGCAAGTATTTCTGTCGGCGCCATAAAGGCCACTTGGAATCCAGACTTAATTACTTGAATGGCGGCCATAACAGCCACAACCGTTTTTCCACTTCCAACATCCCCCTGAAGGAGTCGGCTCATTGGATAATTATTTTTCAAATCATTACAAATTTCTCTTAAGGTTATTTCTTGTTGTCCAGTAAGATTAAACTCTAAATTTTTAATAAAAGATTGATGTATGTCATCCGAAAATTGAATTGGCATTGCTTTGTGAATTTTTTTTGATGGTAAAGGCCTCGTAAATAAAGCTGTTGTGCTAGTAGTTCGTCATAAATCATACGCTGAAAATTGATTGTCTTTTTTTGGTTCAATAAGTCTATTTCATTTTCTTTTGAAGGAGAATGGATTTCTTTAATTGCATCCATCAGTTGCGGTAAATTTCTTTTGAAATACACGTCCGGGAAATAATCATAATAACTATTAAGCTCTAGTGCCTTCTCAATTGACTTACTGATTAACTTACATAAATTTTTTTGTGATAGGCCGGCTGTTGTTGGGTAGATTGGGGTATAGGTTTGAGGTAACTGATTATCTTCCTTGATGGCTTTATATTGAGGGTGGATCATTTCTTTAGAATACGAGTTATTCTTTACTTCACCGAAAACACGAATCTCACTTCCTTCCGTCAATTCTCGAATTTGACTCGGATAAAAATTGATAAACCTTAGTTGAATAATTCCAGAGCTATCTTCGACGGTAACCATTAAATTTTTACGTGGCCCGTAATTAACTTTGGCCTGGATAATAATGCCCCGTATTTGCACAAAATTACCCGGCAAAATATTTTTTATAAGCTCAATTTTAGTTTCATCTTGATAGCGAGCTGGAAAATGAAGGAGTAAATCAAATACCGTTCCAATCTGTAGCTTACGCAGCTTGGTTGTTTGTGCAGGGGTAAAAAATGATTTTGGCAATTGGGACCTATTGCCCTTCTAATCTTCTACTACAAATCCATCTGCCTCAATGAGAGCACCTTTAGGCAAAGATAAAACACCTACCGCAGCTCTTGCTGGATATGGCTCATTAAAATAGCTAGTCATAATCTCATTTACCATAGAGAAATAATTCAAATCTGTCAGATAAATATTTAACTTAACAAGATCGTCAGTAGTTGCGTTTGAGGCTTTAATAACTTCTATTAAGTTTTTAAACACCTGATGGATTTGTGCTTCTATTCCTTCTACTAGAATCATTGACGTTGGATCTAAACCAATCTGTCCAGACAGAAAAATAATATTATTTTTTTTGATTGCTTGTGAGTAAGTTCCAATAGCCGAGGGGGCTTTGGTTGTTTTAATGACAGTTTTGGTCATGAATTTTTTTCCAAATATTTATGCGACTGATTTTACACGATTGATTCTGTTAATTTTAGAGATTTTCCTTAAATTCCTAATCAATTCTGCCAAATGTAATCGGTTACGAACTTGAACAACAAAATTTAGGGTAGCAAATGTGCTTCCATCAGGTTGATCCAATGACACATTATCAATATTTGAATTTGAAGCTGCGATGACCGAAGCAATTTTACCTAGCATGCCTTTTTCATTCACAACCAAAATACTCAGATTGACATTAAATAATCGATTGGGTTCAGGCTCCCACTCAACATCAACCCACCTGTCATGATCGGGTTTAAATTTTCTAATAGACGGACAATCATGAGTATGAATAATCAATCCACTTTCTTTATTAATAAATCCTAAAATTGGATCACCGGGTATTGGATGGCAACATATCGCGAGTTGAATGGCCATACCTTCAGAGCCCTTTATCGAGATAACATCTAAGAATTTACTTTGATTTATTGTTTTCTTGCCGCCATCCATAATGGCCGTTAATTGATGGGCGACCATTACGTTAACTTTCTTACCTAATGCCAGCTCTATCAATACCGCCTCTTTTGAGGGCATATGATAATCATGAATAAGTTTATCCCAATGTTTCTTCTTAATTGAATCCGGATCAATATGAAATGCCTTCAATGCATTATTAAGCATGCTATAACCAAGTATGACTAAATCATTAGATTCTGCAGACCTTAAAAAAGTTCTAATCTGTGATCTTGCCTTTCCAGTAATCACAAAATTTAGCCAGGCTGGATTTGGTTTTGCTAGAGGCGCAGTAATGACCTCAATATGATCACCTGTCTTTATTTCCGTTCGAAGGGGTACTAATTCTTGATTAATCTTCGCCGCAATGGTGCTGTTTCCTACGTCAGTATGAATCGAATATGCATAGTCAATTGTTGTTGATCCTTTAGGCAAGTTAAATATAGTGCCTTTTGGAGAAAAAACATAGACCTCGTCTGGGAAAAGATCTACTTTTAAATGTTCCAGGAACTCCAAGGAATCCGAGCCTTCTGTTTGAATCTCTAGGAGCCTTTTAAGCCACTGATTAGTTTGCTGCTGAAGTTGAGTAACATGAGCATCTTTGGTTTTATATAGCCAATGCGAGGCCACTCCAGCTTCAGCCAGATAATGCATTGATTCTGTTCTGATTTGTATTTCAAGCGGCATACCAAATGGACCAAATAATGTAGTGTGCAATGATTGGTATCCATTGGCTTTAGGGATTGCGATGTAATCTTTAAACTTTCCCGGTATGGGTTTATACAGCGAATGAAGTGCACCTAGTGAAACATAACAGTCATTAATATCTTGTGTAATAATTCGAAATGCATAAATATCATTGATCTGTGAAAAACTAGAATGTTTTTTAATCATTTTCTTATGGATGCTAGAAGGATTCTTTTCTCTGCCATGCACGTCAGCACGTACCTTGAATGTTGTTAGCTTTTCTCTAATTTCAAAAAGGGTTTTTTCTACTACCTCCTTACGATTACCTCTGGTTGAAAGGATAGCCTTTGTAATTGTTTTGTATCGAAGAGGGTGGATATATTGAAAACATAAATCCTCTAACTCCTGATAAATACCATTTAGGCCTAATCGATTAGCGATTGGAGAATAAATATCGAGTGTTTCTTGTGAGATCCTTATTCTTTTTGCTGGACTCAGATGATCTAAGGTTTGCATATTGTGGAGTCGATCTGCCAACTTAATAAGGATGACTCTAACGTCTTGTGACATCGCTAATAACATTTTTCTGAAATTTTCTGCTTGGGCTTGTGAGGCGTCTTCAAAATGTATTTTATCTAGCTTAGACAGTCCCTCTACTAGCTTTGCTACTTGGGGCCCAAATTTATCTTGAATTTCAACAAGTGTGGATTTTGTATCTTCCACGACATCATGAAGCAATGCTGCTTGAATAGAAGGGCCATCTAAATGGAGTTTCGCTGCAATGCAAGCAACCGATACAGGGTGCATAATATATTCTTCACCACTACGTCTTGTTTGCCCGGCATGGGCATTGAAGCTATATTCATAAGCGCGCCATATTACCTCAATCTCTTCTTGAGGTAGGTAAGGTCTTAATAGTTGTGTGAGTCTTGAATCTTCAGAGTTTGCAGGCAATAATTGGGGTAATGCTTTATTCGTTTGTTCCGCTATTTTTGACTGAGCGGTGTTTCCCATGAATCCCCCAACTTAGGTATTAATAAAATTATCCAACATTTTGAATGAGAATATCTTCGCCAATTAATCCAGCAGCAATCTCTCTTAATGCAATAACTGAAGGCTTATCTTTCGAACCTTTAAGATCAATTAATGGTTCTGCACCATTCGCAAGTTGCCTAGATCTTAATGCGGCCACTAAAGTCAATTGAAAACGGTTAGGTATTAATTCTAAACAATCATCTACAGTAATTCGTGCCATTGTTGCTCCATAAAATTATTTTCTTAACTCATTAATCAGGGCATGATGCCTTTGAATTTGTTTCTGAGTTTTTAATGTTTCTGACTTAATAATGACCTCCAACTCTTTTAGGGCACAATCAAAATCGTCGTTGATTGTAACATAATCAAATTTTTCCAAGTGACTCATTTCATCCTTCGCTGCCGCCAACCGTTTAATAATAGTTTCTTCTGAGTCTTGGCCTCGATTTTTTAGTCTTGCTTGAAGCGCTTCCATCGACGGAGGTAAAATAAAAACACTAATCGCTTCAGGATAAATCGATTTAACACTAAAGGCGCCCTGCCAATCTATCTCAAGAATAATGTCGGCACCTGTTTCTATTGTTTTTTGAATGATCTGTTTTGACGTTCCATACAGCGCTCCATGACACTGCGCCGTTTCTAAAAATACATTATTTGCTTGCATCTCGAGAAACGTTGTTTCATTAATAAATCGATAATCAATACCATCTTCCTCTCCGGGTCTAGGGGGGCGGGTGGTATATGAAATGGACAGCGTAATATTGGGATTATTTTTTAATATAGCCTTCACGAGCGAAGTCTTTCCCGCTCCGGAGGCTGCCGTAATAATAAATAAATTTCCTGTCAGTGAATTAGCCATTATTCAACATTCTGTATTTGTTCTCGAATTTGTTCAATCAAAACTTTCAATTCTACTGAGATTTGTGAGATATCAACTGAAATTGCTTTTGACCCCAAGGTATTCGCTTCACGATTAAATTCCTGCATCAGAAAATCCATTTTCTTTCCTACTGGCTCTTTAACTGTTAAGAGTCGCTTTAATTCTTTTAAGTGTGACTCTAATCGATCAATCTCTTCAGTAACATCCGACTTCTGTATAAAAATTAACAGCTCCTGTTTTAAGCGGTCACCTTCAATATCAATGAGCGCCTCCTTGAATTTTTTTTGAATTTTTCCTTGATGGATTTTAATTGCAGTGGGCATAATTTTCTTAGTCTGGTTGATTAATTTCTCAATCGCCTTGGCATTATTAAGAATAACTTTAGAAATATTGCCCCCCTCCCTCTGGCGGTCAGCAATAATTTTTTGTATGGCTCTCGGAAAAGTTGTCAGAATAATCTTACTTATATAGCGGCTATCGACACCTTCCTTTACAGTGCCCAATAATTTCATAATTTCAATCGGATCTATTAATGCAGGGTTTTTGATGTGGCCCGCTATTTTTTCTACGGACTGGATTAATGATTTAATTTCATTCGCGTCAATCTTTTTAGTATTAAATCCAACCTCATTGGGTCTTAGATAAACTCTACAATCAATTTTCCCACGAGAAATCTTGGCTAAAATTAACTCACGAATCTGCGATTCATATATTCTTAACTCATCGCTTAATTTGAGTTGTAATTCAAAATAACGGCTATTGAGTGTTCTAATTTCAATGACTAAGTTACCAAATTTTGTATCTTGTTCGCCAAAGAAAAACCCTGTCATGCTTGAAATCATCTTTTACCCTCAATAATTTTCTATTTTAACAACCTTATGCTTAATTATAACGACAAACACAATAAATCCACTTAATTAGCTGCTCGCGATAGACTATAATTCAATATTAAGAATATTAAGGAATGTGCAATGCGATCTTACCAGCGCCAAAATAATGACCTTAGGCCAATTGAATTTCTCAGAAACTACACGAAACATGCTGAGGGCTCTGTATTAATTAAATGTGGTGACACTCATGTACTCTGCAGCGCTAGCATCGAGGAGTCTGTGCCCTCATTTTTAAAAGGCAAAGGCCAGGGCTGGGTAACAGCAGAATACGGCATGTTACCGAGATCTACCTCATCAAGGATGCCGAGAGAAGCCGCAAAAGGAAAACAGTCTGGCCGAACACAGGAAATCCAACGATTAATAGGCAGAAGCTTAAGAGCAATCATCGACCTTAAAAAATTAGGCGAGAGGACCATTCATATTGATTGCGATGTCATCCAGGCGGATGGCGGGACTAGAACAGCAAGTATTTCTGGAGCATACGTCGCTCTTTATGATGCAATACAAACACTTATTAAGTCAAAGAAAATCATGTCCTCACCACTAATCGATTCAATTGCTGCGATTTCAGTAGGAATTAAGGGTGGGGAGGTTCTGCTCGACCTCGATTATGTTGAAGATTCGAGCTGTGACACCGACATGAATATTGTAATGACTGGCGAAGGAAAATTTGTAGAAATTCAAGGTACAGCAGAGGGTGTAGCTTTTTCAAGAAAAGAAATGGACAGCCTTATTGATATTGCAGCACTTGGCATCCAGGATATCACCCAAAAACAAAATGAAGCTATAAGTGGCTAAAGTCAAATGAATAAAATTGTTATCGCAACCAATAATATTAAAAAGTTAAATGAGATTCAGATGCTGCTTGGGGACTTTAATATACAGGCAATACCTCAATCAGACTTTAATATTGGCTCAAGCGAAGAGCCTTTTAATACATTCATCGAAAATGCATTAATTAAGGCAAGGTACGCCTCTGAAAAAACTAACCTTCCTGCCATTGCAGATGATTCTGGTCTCTGCGTAGATATTCTTGGTGGGGCCCCAGGAATTCACTCTGCTAGGTTCTCGGATGAGCCTTCTTCGGATGAAAAAAACAATCTTAAGTTACTCAAACTTCTAGATAACAAAAATAATCGAAGGGCTCATTATTATTGTGCCATGGTTTTTATTAGAAGTCCTGTGGATCCTCAACCTATTATTGCAGAGGGTATCTGGCAAGGAGAAATATTAAAATCGCCACGAGGTAACAACGGCTTTGGTTATGACCCACTCTTTCTAGACTACAAAACAGACATGAGTGCTGCCGAACTATCTGCTGAACTTAAAAATAAAATCAGTCATCGGGGTCATGCTTTGCAAAAACTTAAACAAAAACTTAGAATAATTTATGACCAATAAAAATAAAAACTGGCCTAAGTGGAAAAGAGACAATCAAACGACTGTGTCGTGCACAGAAAAAATAAAAGTTATGTCTGAAAACTTTGATGAGTTAAAACAGCTAGCACAAGATGCTTTTGAAGATGGCCTACTGATGGAGGTCTCTGATAAGCAAATGCGCGAGACGCTGCATCAGATCATAGATGATCTTCAAAATAAATTAATTAGCAAATAATAATTTTGCAAGATTCTTCCATTTCCGAATCCTTTTCTATTCTCCCGCTTTCAATTTATGTCCATATTCCATGGTGTGTCCATAAATGCCCCTATTGTGACTTTAATTCGCATGAGTTTAAGGGCAAGGACATTAAGCAAAATGAAGGGCTTTATACCCAAGCGCTTATTAAGCAAATTGAAAACTATCAAAGCACTATTCAACGCCCCATACAATCTATTTTCTTTGGTGGTGGGACCCCAAGCTTATTCAGCCCCGAATCATTTAATAGTATTATTCAGGCCCTACAAAAATCTTTTGGTTTAGCTGACGACTGTGAAGTCACTATTGAAGCTAACCCAGGCACAGTCGATAAACAATACTTTTATGGATATCGTGATATTGGGATTAATCGAATATCGATAGGGATTCAAAGCTTTAATGACAAGCACCTTAAAAAGCTTGAGCGAATACACAATCAAAATGAAGCCTATGAGGCAGCAATGCTTGCAACTCAATTATTCGATAAGGTCAATCTAGACTTGATGTTTGCTTTACCAAATCAAAGTTTATCTGAGCTTAATCAGGATATTGATGAGGCACTTAAAATTAATACATCTCATCTTTCATACTACCAGCTCACCTTAGAGCCAAATACTTACTTTTATAAACACCCCCCAAAGCTACCAGACCAGGATGAGAGTGCTGAATTTTTTGACCTCATTACTTCCAGACTAGGTGGTTCAAATTTCGAACACTACGAAACCTCTGCTTACGCTAAAAAAGGAAGTCGCTGCATTCACAACCTTAATTATTGGACTTTTGGAGACTATTTAGGCATTGGCGCAGGAGCTCACAGTAAGATTACCCAGGAAGGAAGGGTCTCTCGGTTTAGTGCCTACAAAAATCCAAAACAGTACATCCAGGAAGCCAAAAACAATAGTTATATACAAGAAAAAACTGTAATCGTTCAACATGACCTTCCCTTTGAATTCATGATGAACGCACTCCGCCTGAATGATGGGTTTCCCGTCAAATTATTTGAAGAAAGAACTGGTTTGCCAATTGAATTTATAGACAATGAACTCACATTAAGTATCCAAAAAGGATTGATCGAGAGAAGTAATGGTAGGATTAAACCTACTTTACTCGGTCAAAATTTTCTCAATGATCTTTTACAAATTTTTTTAAGGAATTAACTTTATGAAACTCAATAAAATTATAGATAACTACGTTGTCTCTGATCAAATTCAGATTGAGGATGTAGCAGTCATTAAAAGTAATGGATTTAAAGTTATATTTTGTAACCGCCCAGATGGGGAGGAGATTAACCAGGTCACGGTTAAAAGCATTCAAGAGCAGGCCAAGCAACTGGGTCTTAGCTTTATTCACCAACCAGTTATCGGTGGGCAAATCACCCAACAGGACATTGAGACTTTTAAGGCTCACTACGCCGCCTCAGAAAAACCTATTTTCGCTTATTGTAGAACTGGGACAAGATCGAGTATGCTCTGGGCCTTGTCAGAGTCTTCCGAAAGGCCAACAGATGAGATTATTAACTTAACGGCAGCTGCAGGATACAACTTAAGCCATTTATTTAAAAAATAATTAAGCTAATTTCTGGTGGGCTTTTTTTAAGGCTGACTTAACTGATGTAAAAGACGTGCCACCAAAATGATTTCTAGATTGCACCGAACCTTTGAGAGTTAAACATTGAAAAATTGATTGTTCAATCAAAGGACTAAATTTTTGCAATGCTTTAAGCTCTAGTTCGGACAAATCGCAACCTTGAGCAATAGCATATTTAACGGCTTTAGCCACCACACCATGAGCCTCTCTAAAAGGCATCCCTTTTTTAACCAGGTAGTCTGCTAAATCAGTAGCCGTAGAATATCCCTTAAAAGCTGCTGCCTCCATGGATTCCTTAGATACCGTTATTCCAGCAACCATCTCTGCATAAATATTCAACGTGTCTGAGATGGTATCAGCCACATCAAAAATTGGTTCCTTGTCTTCTTGATTATCTTTATTGTATGCCAATGGTTGTCCTTTCATTAAGGTCAATAAAGCAACTAAATGGCCATTAACTCTTGCCACTTTACCTCGGACAAGCTCAGGAACATCTGGGTTTTTTTTCTGCGGCATAATGCTTGAGCCAGTACAAAATCCATCGGATATTTCAATAAATCCAAAGAACGGACTAGACCACATAATAAGCTCTTCTGACCATCTTGAAAGATGGGTCATTAAAAGTGATGCCGAAAAATTAAATTCAATTAAGAAATCTCTATCGGATACCGCATCGATAGAGTTCGCCATAACGGAATCAAACTTTAACAATTTAGCTACATATGCCCTGTCAATCGGGTAAGAAGTGCCCGCCAATGCAGCAGCCCCCAATGGCAACGTATTGATTCTTTTATATGAGTCTTGGAATCTCGCTTTATCTCTTTCTAACATCTCAAAATAGGCTAAAAGATGATGGGCGAAACTAATTGGTTGAGCAATTTGAAGGTGTGTAAGACCAGGCATGATGGTCATAACATGTTCACCTGCTAAGGTTAATGTAGCTCTTTGAAGCGTCTCAATCTGAGCAATGGTTTTATCGACTACCTCCCTTAACCACAGCCTCATGTCAGTGGCAACCTGGTCGTTTCTAGATCTACCAGTGTGAAGTTTTTTGCCCGGCTCGCCCACAATATCAGTTAATCTTTTCTCAATATTAAGGTGTACGTCCTCTAAATCTATTGACCATTTAAATTTACCCGATTGAATTTCTTTCTGAATTTGATTTAACCCTTTGGCAATCGACTTGAAATCACTGGCCGATATAATCTTCTGCTTTTTTAACATCTCAGCGTGCGCTAAGGATCCCTCGATATCTACCATCGCAAGTCTTTGATCAAAAGTAACAGATGCGGTGAAACGTTTGACAATCTCACTTGTCGGCTCTGAGAATCTTTCTGACCATTTTTTTGAATTCTTTTTCATTTCAATTTTTTATCAATTAATTTCTTGAATTATATCTGAAAACTTACCATCAGATGCGTAATGTCAGTATCAGCTCTGTGCTAAAATTAATTCCATTATGATAACCTTCCTTACGATTGCTTCTAGAGAAAGTCCTTTGGCCATGTGGCAGGCTGAGCATATTAAAAAAACTATTACTGCACTTTACCCCAACATCACGATCACTATTAAAGGTTTTAAAACCCAAGGGGACATTCTCTTAGACCAGTCCTTAGCAACCATTGGCGGAAAAGGCCTTTTTATAAAAGAACTTGAGCAGGCCTTATTGGCTAACCAAGCAGATTTAGCTGTCCACTCCATGAAAGATTTACCGATGGATATCCCTTCGGGGTTTAAGCTAGCCGCTATTACTGAACGAGAAGATCCAAGGGACGCCTTTATTTCAAATAAGTATGATTCCTTAGAAAAATTGCCCTCTGACGGCGTTGTTGGAACCTCAAGCCTAAGACGTCAAAGTCAGATTCAGGCTCAGTTTCCAACCCTTCAAATTAAGCCTTTAAGGGGTAACATACAAACGCGGTTGAGAAAATTAGATGAGAATCAATATGACGCTATTATTTTAGCTGCAGCGGGCTTGATTAGGATGGGCTTGAGAGATCGTATTAGGCTCTGCATCGACCCTGCAGTGAGCGTTCCCGCAGTGGGGCAAGGTGCTTTAGGCATCGAAATCCTTGAAGGAAATTCTGAGCTTTTCAATTTATTGGCCCCCTTAAATGACGACAAAACCTCGCGTTGCGTCTTAGCCGAGCGGACTGTAAGCCGTTCACTGGCTGGTAGCTGTACAGCCCCCCTTGGTGCACATGCAATTATTAAAGGTAATGAGATTCATATGCATGGCTTTGTAGCAACTCCTGACGGACGCGAAATAATTCATGCATCGACAAAGGGCTCGCTAGAAGTGCCAGAAATTGTGGGTAAAGCACTCAGTCAGCTCCTCATTGATCAAGGCGCGAAAAAAATTCTTGCATTATGAATGCGATAGAAAAAAAACTTTCGACTGCGTTAATTTTAACTCGGCCCGCTCACCAAAACAAACAACTCATTGAGGCTCTAAATGAGTCCTCGATTTCCCCCATTGATTACCCCTTTATAGAGATAGAGGCACTTGATGACTATGAATTATTCGATTCTATTATTCATCAACTTGATGCCTACCATTATCTAATCTTTATTAGCACCAATGCCGTCAAATTTTTTGCCGACCGAATGAATCAACTATCTTTAAATCTTCCTCAGAAGATTATTTTGGCCAGCATCGGACAAACCACAAGAGATGCATTGCAACATACATTTAAACGCGAGGTCTCTTGCCCAGATGAAATATTTGATTCAGAGCACCTCCTTGCACATCCCATTTTTAATAATATTGAATCTAAAAATGTTTTAATTGTTCGGGGGGAGGGAGGTCGAGAGACCCTTAAAAGTGGTTTAGAGAAAAAAGGTTCAGCAGTAGCCTATGCTGAATGTTACAAAAGAAATTTTTTACCTTTTGATTTAAAAAAACTGAAAGAGGTCACAAAAGGCTTCAAGAGCATTGCTTTTTTAATTACCAGCAATGAAAGCGCTGATCATCTAATTTCTAAAATTAAGAATGAGGATAAAGATTGGTTGCAATACTGCTGCCTAATTGTTAATCACGAAAAACTTGAAAAAAAACTTGGGTTAATTTTCAAAAAAAAATTTGTTTCACCCCATATCAATGCACTAACAATAATTAATATTATTGAACAACTCGGCTAATTTTATAGGCCTATGAGTCTATTTAAAAATGAACATCTTAAGAGCTAGGCACTGCAGGAATGAGCATTAAGAAAAATTATTTATTTCTTAGGGGAAAAGCTAAATGCATCGGCATAAAACTCATTTTCCGGAAGAGATTTTTTTTGAGTAAACTCTTGATAAGCTGTCTCCACCAAAATCGGTGCGCCACAACAATAAACCTGTACGTTACTTAAGGTTTCAAAGTCTTCCATCACAGCCACATGAACTAAGCCACGCCTGATAGCTTTATCATCTTCCTCACTCGGATCCGAAAAAACTGGGATATATTTTATGTTGGAGTGGGTGTTTTCCCATAACATACAAACATCGTTCATGTATAAATCAGCCTGGGCCCTTACGCCCTGATATAAATAAATAGTCCGAGAATTTTTGGCGTGAATCATGCCCTCAATCACTGATTTAATAGGAGCAAATCCCGTGCCCCCCGAAACAAAAACAATGGGCTTATCACTCTCGCGTAAGTAGAATTGTCCGAGAGGGGCCTCAATACGGTGGATAGTTTTTTCTTGCATTTCATTAAAGACGTGATGGGTAAATTTTCCGCCTTCAATTAATCTAAGGTGTAATTCAATAAGGGGCTCATGTGGTGCACTTGCAATTGAGAATGCTCGACGACTCCCGTCCTGCATTAAAAACTCCAAGTATTGCCCGGCCCGAAAATCTATAGCTTCGTTGCCTGGGAGTTTAAGCACCATTTTCATTACGTCATGATTTAGTTGCTCTAAAATCTCGACTCGAACAGGCGTTATCTTTGGGCTAGCCAAACCATCGTCCCTGGCGCTTCTAGTTTCCATCACAATATCTTCGGTTGCCAGAGCCTTACAGCAGAGCGTCCATCCCTCCGCCACTTCTGAATCATGTAATGCTGAGGATTGATAGCCCTCTAAAAATACCTTTCCCGAAATAATTTTAGATTTACAGGAGCCACAGCTGCCATTTTGGCAACCGTACGGTATCGTAATGCCTGCCTTAATAGCGGCCTCTAAAATTGTTTCGCTTGCTTGAGCCTCAAAAATTTCCCCTGATGGAGGTAACGAAATCTTATGGCTCATTCACTGTCTTCTTCACGGCGATACTCACCTTCAATCACGTTGTCATTATCTTTTTTCTGGCCGCCTGAGAAAGACGATGTATTTTTATTGATGGTATCTTGAATTGGGATCATCAATAAAATAAAACCAATGAGATCAGTAATAACACCTGGAAATAAAAATAAAATGCCTGCTAGTAAATTTTTTGCGCTTCCCAGGATAACAGAGAAGACATTTCCACCTTGAGTCATCATCGTTATGATTCTTGCAAAAACTAGCGTTTTTTCGTCTTGAATTAATTGCCATCCAAGGATGGCCATAATCACGATATAAAGAAAAAACCACCAGCCATAAAGACCTCCCAATTTGATGAGTCCATATATCTCTAGAAATGGCAGGGAAAGTAATGTGAGAGTAAAAATTAAGCGCATATTTTAAAAAATTATGACATCCCTTGATAATCGTAGATAATATTCATTCTTTTTTTGAGTGATTGAACTCAAATTAGTTTAATCAATCAGTACATTATAAACTGTAAATAGTCGATGCAAATGCAGAAGCCCTTAATTTCATTTTTTATGTTGGTAATCTCTCTCCTGATTGGATCAGGAGCATGGGCAGACAATCCGTTTTCAAAAAAATCTGATGGCTTTCTTTCAGCTGACCAAGCTTTTAAAGTAGCTGATATTTCTCAGGATACTCTTGGGAATCTGCAGTTGGATTTGATCATTGCCGATGGCTACTATCTTTACAAATCCAAAACTAGAATCCTAGACTTATCTACCAACCAATACACTCTCTCTCTTCCTCAAGGCAAGGTCAAAGAGGATGAATATTTTGGGCGTCAGGAGGTTTATTATGGCAGCGCTATCATCAAACTTAATTTTCACACTCCCTTTGTAGGTGACATTCTCAGATTAGAAATGCAGGGTTGCAGTGAAAAAGGGCTTTGCTATCCACCCACCATTAGAAAAATTGCCTACACCCCCTTACCTATAAATAATATTGTCTCCAATAAAACTTTATCGGAATCTGAAAGTATCGCCACCACTCTCACTGATAAAAATTTTATTTTGTCATTATTAGGATTTTTTGTGTCAGGGTTGCTCTTATCTCTAACCCCATGCGTTCTTCCAATGCTGCCTATTCTGTCAGGAATTATCCTTTCATCTAATGTTAAGAGCGCGAAGCAGCTTACAATTTTTTATGTATTAGGGGTATGTTTAACTTATACGATTCTAGGTGTTATTGCAGGAATCACAGGAAATTTACTTTCAAGCAGCATGCAAAATACAAATTTTATTATGTTTAGCAGTCTGTTATTCATCTTCTTAGCCATTTCCATGTTTGATGTTGTGCAGTTGACTTTACCTAAGTTTATCACTAACACCCTTCACCAATTATCTCAAAAAACTAAGGGTGGAAATTTTATTGGTGTTTTTTTTCTAGGTCTCTTTTCTTCTCTAATTTTAAGTCCATGTGTCGCACCGCCATTGGCGGGTGCAATTCTTTATATCGGCCACTCTGAAAATATCTTTCTAGGTGGGGCCTCGTTATTCTTTATGTCGTTGGGCTTAAGCGCTCCATTAATCCTAATAGGATTTTCTAGTAAAACTGTTCTTCCAAAACCGGGTCCATGGATGAATAGTGTCAAAAAATTGATGGCTTATATATTATTAGCTATGGCCCTATATATTGCTCGACCATTGATGAATGAATTGATATTTTTTAGCGGCCTATTGATACTACTAATTATCACATTATTGAGCCTGATTCTTAGCCATGCATTTTCAATCCAGAAAACTATAGGCTTTATTGTCATGCTTTGCTTTGTAATATTGGGTGGTTTTCTGATGCAGAAAATAGTGAGTATATCGAGTCAAGACCAAATGTCTAAGCCTGAAAATAACTTCATTAATATTCGCTCTGTTGAGGAATTTAATTTTCAATTAGGCTTGGCTGACAACACTCCTGTATTAGTTGATTTTTATGCTGATTGGTGTGTGGCCTGTTTAGAGTATGAGAAACACACTTTTCGTGATGACAATGTCAAAAAGTTGCTCAGCAAATTTATCTTACTCAAAGCAGATGTCACTGAAAACAATGCCTCTCACCAAACACTGCTGAAGAAATTTAACCTGTATGGCCCCCCTGGGATTATTTTCTATAAAAATCAACAGGAACTTGATCAATACCAAGTTGTAGGCTATAAAAATGCAACGGAATTTAGTAAAATATTAGAAATGGTACTCAACCATCGATCTCAAGAAAAAAATGATTAAAATTAAAGCTATTGTCTTTGTTTTTATTGGTCTACTTTGCTTAACCTTAGGCGCGCTGTATCAGAAAAATAATTTGTCCCTCGCAACATCCCCATCAATATATAACGAAATACTTACTGACATTGAAGGCAATGAAGTAAGGTTAAATCGTTTTAAAGGTCAGCTCCTTATTTTAAACTTTTGGGCCACTTGGTGCGAACCCTGCCGTGAAGAAATTCCTGAATTAAATCAATTTTCTTTGAGCCACAAGGATGCTGTCTTAATTGGAATCGCAGTGGATGATCTCGATTCAGTTAAAAAATTTCAAAAAGGTACCCCCATAAAGTATTTGTCTCTTATCGCCAACATGGACGGGGTAAGAATCTCCCAATCCTTAGGCAATGATAAAGGTGTTTTACCTTTTACCGTCGTTATTGACCCCTCGGGAGAGACTATTAAATCCTTTTATGGTAAAGTAAAAATTACTGAGTTAAATCAGGCAGTAACATACAAATAACCTCACAAATTCCTATAAAAGCTCTTAAAAGTAATTAACTTGTAGACAATTTAGAGTAATTTCGTCAAAATACTCTTTCGTAATTTATTTGAGAATTCGATAATGACAGTAAAAAGTATCAGCGTCATTCATGGCCCCAATCTAAATCTATTGGGAAAACGAGAGCCTGAGCATTATGGCTCCACATCCCTAGAAGATATTAACACTAAGCTTTCTTTAGAGGCTCAGAAGTCAAATATATCTATTGAAATTTTCCAAAGCAATAGCGAGTCAGATATCGTCAATAAAATACAAACATTAAAATCTGATTTTATTATTATAAATCCCGCCGCATTTACCCACAGCTCGGTTGCTATACGAGATGCGCTTTCAGCGATGAGAATCCCTTTTATTGAAGTTCACCTGTCCAATGTTTTTGCCAGGGAGGCGTTCAGGAAAGAATCGTTTTTCTCTGATCTGGCTGTTGGGGTGATTAGTGGCCTTGGGTCAGAAGGCTATCTTGCAGCCTTAAATTATGCAGTCAATCATAAGTAAATTATTCTAACGAGGTGTTGTATGGACTTAAGAAAATTAAAAAAATTAATCGATCTAGTTGAGGAGTCTGGAATAGCAGAGCTTGAACTGACAGAGGGTGAAGAGAAAGTTCGGATTTGTCGCCATGTAAATAACCTGCCCCAGCCACAAACCCACTTTTATCAAACAGCCCCTCAGGCGAATACATTGCCAGGTGATGATTCTTCTGCCAAGACGCTTCAAAGTTCGATTGACAAAACTCCAATAGCTTTTACGGGCCATGCGGTTACATCACCAATGGTTGGAAGTTTTTATAGGGCTTCATCGCCAGACGTCTCACCTTTTGTTGAAATAGGTTCTGTAGTTAAGAAAGGCGACACACTTTGTATCATCGAGGCAATGAAACTATTAAATGAAATTGAAAGTGATGCTGATGGCGTCATCAAGGAAATTCTTATTGAAAATGGGCAGCCCGTAGAGTTTGGTGAAACCCTTTTTGTGATTGGTTAAAAACCTATGTTTGATAAAATATTAATTGCCAACCGAGGCGAAATTGCACTTCGTATCCTAAGAGCTTGTCAGGAAATGGGGATTAAAACTGTTACCGTCTATTCACAAGCCGATGCCGAAGCGAAATATGTCAAACTTTCGGATGAGTCGGTGTGTATAGGTCCTGCTGCTTCTAATCTCAGTTATTTAAATATCCCAGCCATTATTAGCGCCGCTGAAGTCACGGATGCACAGGCAATCCACCCTGGCTATGGCTTTCTTTCTGAGAATGCTGATTTTGCCGAGCGTGTTGAGAAAAGTGGGTTTACTTTTATTGGCCCCAAGGCAGAAACAATCCGCTTAATGGGTGATAAGGTGAGTGCAAAAGAAGCCATGAGGAAAGCAGGCGTACCATGTGTTCCAGGCTCTGATGGAGCGCTTTCAAATGACCCTAAGGAAATTATGGATGCCGCCAAAAAAGTTGGGTACCCCATTATAATTAAAGCTTCTGGCGGTGGTGGTGGCAGAGGGATGCGTGTCGTGCATACGGATGCCGCCCTTTTAAATGCAGTATCAATGACAAAAAATGAAGCGCAAGCCGCCTTCGGTAACCCAACGGTCTACATGGAAAAATTTCTTGAAAAACCACGCCATGTTGAGTTTCAAATTCTTGCTGACAACTATAAAAATGCTGTTCATCTTTGGGACCGGGATTGCTCGTTACAAAGACGTCACCAAAAAATTATAGAGGAGGCTCCGGCTCCTGGAATTCCTGATAGGCTTAGAGAAAAAATAGGTATTCGCTGTGCTGAAGCCTGTAAAAAAATTGGTTATCGCGGTGCCGGTACATTTGAATTCTTATATGAAAATGGCGAATTCTTTTTTATTGAAATGAATACTCGCCTTCAGGTCGAACATACTGTTACAGAAATGATTACCGGACTAGATTTAGTCCAAGAACAAATTAAAATCGCTTACGGAGAAAAATTATCTCTTAGGCAGAGAGATGTCGAGCAAAGGGGGCATGCCATTGAATGCCGAATTAATGCTGAGGATCCATACAGCTTTGTTCCTTCTCCTGGCTTGATAACACGTCTCCACTTACCAGGTGGCCCAGGCGTAAGAATAGACACACACGCTTACGGTGGCTATAAAGTACCATCACATTACGACTCGATGATAGGCAAGCTCATTACCTATGGGAAAACTAGAGAGCAAGCGATTGCTCGAATGAAAATTGCATTATCAGAAATTGTGATCGATGGGATCAAAACTAATGTACCACTTCACCGAGATTTGATGGATGACCTTTCATACCAAGCTGGCGGCGTAAGCATTCATTACCTGGAAAAAAAGCTAGGGATTAAATCTTAATTAATGGTCTGGACAAACATTATTGTTCAAACTAATGCAGACACTGCAGATGAAATTACAGATTATTTGATAGAACTAGGAGCCATATCCGCATCAATTCAAGATAAAAATCTTAACAAAAATAATGAAGAAATTATTTTTGGTGAACCACATAATGGGCCTCAACAATATTGGCAAGAAAATTCTGTTAGTGCTTTGTTTGAAGAACATATCAATACTGACAACATTAAAAGCCACCTAGAAAATTTTCTCAAACAAAAAATTGAAATTCATATCACTAAGATAGCCGACCAAGATTGGGTAAAAACATCCCAAGAACAATTTCAGCCTATTTGTATCCGAGATCAATTTTGGATTCTACCCACGTGGCATAAACACCAATTAAAAGACGGTATTAATTTAATTCTTGACCCTGGTCTAGCCTTTGGGACAGGCTCGCATCCAACAACTCACCTTTGCATTGAATGGTTAATTGATCATGTAGACAAGACACACCACGTCTTAGATTACGGTTGTGGGTCGGGAATTTTAGCAATTGCCGCTAAAAAGTTTGGGTGTAATAGTGCATTGGGCGTCGATATAGACCCGCAGGCTTTAATTGCAAGTAAAGATAATGCAATATTAAACAATGAGGAAATTATATTTAAGGAAACCTCCGGCAGCATTGAAACCAAAGCAGATTTAGTTGTGGCTAATATTTTATCGAGCGCGCTGTCTGTCTTGGCTCCTGCATTAGCAGGTTACTGTAAGCCCAATGGGGTGATCGCACTTTCAGGCATTTTAGAAGCCCAAGAAAATCAAATAAAAGCTATTTATCAGGAATGGTTTGATATTAACAATGTGACTCGAAAAGAGGGGTGGGTTTGTATTTCTGGGGTCCGTCGAAAAAATTAAATGAGTTGCCTAAATTTTTGGGCTTATAATTAAAAATATGAATATTCGCTATATTTTTATCGTCGCCTTTTTGTTTTTAATTAGCTGTGCCACTACTCAAAATAATGAGACGCAATACCCAGCCCCTCACAACAATTTTACAGGTCGTATTTCAGTAAGCTTTTATAGCAGTGAGGAGTCAGATGATTTTATGATTAGAACATGTAAATACTATGGTGGAGTTAACCAGGATAGTAAAGTCATTATTGGTAAGAATTATCTCCTACAGGACCTTATAGAGTTTACTTGTAATAATAAAGGCAAGCTTCAGGACGAACTAAATATTGACGGGAAGTCATCCCAGCGCCTGAGTGGAACGACTGCTAAAAACAAATGTGAAAATCTGAAGTTTGAAGTTGGAACGGTTGAATTTAGAAAATGTATGGAAGAGCTCACACAATAAATAATCCTATGCTTAAACATTTTTCTTTTATTTTTTTATTTTTTTTACTATTAAACAACAGTCATTCTGAAAGCGGTTCATTAAGCTACCAATGTAAAGGCATTAGTCATTTTGAGATTTTAGGTACTCCTGGAGAAAAAGAGGAGATGAAAGAAGTCACTTACCTTTTCATTAATGGCTCTCTTCAAGACTTGAACAATATTGAATGTAGTTGGGAGAGCGGCCAAATCTTATGTGAATCAAATTTGCTTAATATTCGTAAACTCATGATCGATAGAAAGTTATTGACAGTTAATGACTTTATCTCAGGCAACAAAGGATTTGGTCAGTATGCTGAAAAATTTGAAGGCGTTTGCGCTCTCAAATAAATTAAATATATTAACCATGCTTAAAATATTTAATAAAGTAAATATCCCAGAGATTAGTCTCATACTTTTAAGTGCCATATTTATCTTCCTGTCGCACAATCAAACCCTTTTCAATAATATTATTGAGATTTATCCTGTCGCAGATAACCGTATTTTTATTATTTTTCTTGTCATTATTTTTTTTAGTATTTCATTTATTGAAGTTATATTGTTTAGCCTTATCATTCCCACCCGAATATTATTAACTTTTTTATTCTTCATAAGTGCTTCTTTTGGTTATTTTTCTGACCAATATGGAGTGGTATTTGACGACATCATGTTTGTTAATATTTTTCAATCAAATGTATCTGAGTCTCTCGGGTTAGTAAGTCATACCCTACTAATAAATATTATTTTATTTGCAATTATTCCTTCAACTATTATCTGGAACATTAATGTTATTTACCCAAAAAAATTAAAGGGCTTTATCTATAAACTAATAGCATTGGCGGTTCTCATCATTTTAATTGTAGTCAGTATATATTTCTCGTCAGCAAATTTTGCATCATTTATTCGGGAGCATAAAGCACTTAAAACATATGCAATACCTAGTTACCCCATTTATTCATTATCTAAAATTGTTAAAAAATTCTTAACCTCCCCCCTTTCAACCAAATACAAGGATATAAGTACGAACGTTTCTTTACCAAAGTATGAAGAAGGGTCTGAATTGGTTGTTCTAATTATTGGGGAAACTGCACGAGCTGATCATTTCTCATTAAATGGATATGACAGACCAACAAACCCATATCTAGGTAAAGTCCCAAACTTAATTAGCTATACTAATGTTGAGTCTTGCGGAACAACAACAGCAGTTTCAGTTCCATGTATGTTCTCCTATAAATCCAGTGATAAATTTAATAGAGCTGAATCTGCACGAACTGAAAATATTCTTGATACCCTTGTCAAGGCTAACGTTAATGTTTTATGGAGAGATAATAATTCAGACTCAAAACATGTCGCAGACAGAGTTACTTATCAAGACTTTAAAACTACCGAACTGAATCCAGTATGCAATCCTGAGTGTCGCGATGAAGGAATGTTGCACGATTTAGATAGCTACATTGACAGCAATAAAGGAAATAAACTCATTGTGTTACATCAGATGGGAAGCCATGGACCTGAATACTTCAAACGCTATCCCAAAAAATTTGAGAAATTTACTCCCGCATGTCAAACCAACGAATTGAATCAATGTAGCCGACAGGAGATTATCAATGCTTATGACAATACTATTTTGTACACTGATTACTTCCTTCATAAAACAATAAATTTTCTAAAAAGTTATAAGGATAAGTATGAGGTTACATTAATTTATGTCAGCGATCATGGAGAGTCTCTAGGGGAAAATGGTATATATCTTCATGGTATGCCTAAGAGTATTGCCCCCGCCTCTCAAACCCATATTCCCTTAATTATTTGGGGTGCAGAATCCACTGACATTGATATACAGAAAACGTTATCACTAAGAGATGCGCATCATTCACACGATAAATTACCGAATACACTGCTCGAACTATTCGAGGTTACCTCTAATGTTCATGATGATAGCCAGTCAAAATTGATCTATCGACTTCATTAACTATGAGCCCGACTCAAAGGAAACTTATTGTAACGTTTTCCATTCATTCACTTCTCGCTGTAATACTATTGATTATAATTCAGCTCTCTGATTTTGATGTATGGGTCTCGAATCAATTCTTCATTCCAGAATCCAACCAGTTTTTACTCCAAAAGTATGCCAATGTTGGCACTCACTTCCATGACTTGAGTAAGATTTTTTTTATATTTATCGGCATGATTTTCTGGTGCATCTCCTTAACTCATTTTTTTAAAAAAGAATGGTTTATAAAAAAATCTACCTTGAAGAAAATTAATTTTATTTCAATAATGTCGATTCTTATTCCCATTATTATTCTTGTTATTCGAGATACCTCACTGAGTCATTGCCCACGAGACCTGACTATATTCGGCGGTTATTACGAATATTTTAAATTATTGAATATTGGAGCATCGGGTTTGACTCCTGGTCACTGCAATCCCTCTTCCCATGCTGCATCTTTTGTTTGGTTGTTAGCAGTTCCTTGGGTCTTTACGTCTGGGGTTATACGTCTCAGATATTATCTACTTACCTTGCTCTTTGCCATCCTAATGAGTAGCATTCAAATATCCAGAGGCGCCCACTTTTTAAGTCATATTCTTTGGTCGGCATGGATTGCAAGCCTTATTATTACTTTATGTTATGACATTTACTTCAGGGAATAAATTATTTTATTTTTCACAAAACCTAAAACTATTATTAGGTTAGATAATAAGAATTTTCTATGGTTAGATTACGATACATATTAAACTGATAGATATGGCTAACTACAATGTCAGCGGATTACAAACCTTGGCTGAACTAGCTTCGCTAGACAATCAACCATGGTATGTTTACATTATCATGTGCAAGGATAAAACTCTGTATACCGGTATTACTATTAATATTGAAAAACGGTTACTTGACCATGAAAATTCGTGTGGGGCCAAATACACAAAAAATCGTGGTCCTTTTACTCTAATATACAGCGAGAAATCGCTAAATAGAGCTGAGGCTAGTCAAAGGGAGTATCAGATTAAGAAAATGACTAGAGCGCAAAAATTATCTCTCTATTAAATACTAATTAACTCAAGGCACCTCCACTATGTTTGAATGGTTCGAAAGGCGAATTGACCCTTTCCCAAAAGAAATGATCATGACTCCTTCTACGTCATTTTTTTCATTTGCTTGGACTTGTGCAAAGGGTCTGAGAAAGTACATTTTTGGAATGAGTTTATTTACAGCAATAATAGCTAGTTTCGAAGCCCTGCTTTATGCAGTTTTAGGTCATTTAATTGATATTATGACCCTCCAGGGACCAGCTGATTTTATTGTAAATAATAGATTTTTTTTATTCGCCTTAGGCTTTATTCTTCTCTGTAGCACATTATTTGTTGCCGCACAGAGCCTCTTAAAACACCAAGCTTTAGCTGGCTCCTTTCCAATGCGATTGAGATGGAATTTTCACCGTCTTTTATTAAATCAAAGTCTTGATTTTTATAACAATGAATTCTCAGGAAGAATTGCAACTAAAGTAATGCAAACGGCTTTAGCTGTCCGAGATATGTGGTTCATTCTTACTGATATCCTAACTTATGTTGTTGTCTATTTTGTCACTATGCTTGTAGTTGTTGGGGCACTAAATACTACCTTAATGATTCCATTTTTAATTTGGTTGATTTTATATTTAATAAACTTAATTTATTTCATTCCAAAACTTGCTCAACTCTCCAAAGATCAGGCCGATGCTCGCTCTCTCATGACTGGAAGAATCACTGATGCTTATACCAACATTAATGTTGTTAAACTATTTTCACATGCGGGGAGGGAATCAGGTTATGTCCGGCATTCGATGTTGTCATTTCTTGATACCGTAAATTTACAAATGCGAAGGGTGTCAGCGATCGAGATGATTAATCATTTATTAAGCATGTTATTGGTTATTGGGGCCTCAAGCATGGCTATCTGGCTATGGTCTAATGAGATTATTGGCATTGGTGTTGTTGCAACAGCTTGCGCTATGTCATTGAGGTTAAGTGGAATTTCTCACTGGGTTATGTGGGAAATGACAGCATTATATGAGCAAATTGGTACGGCTCAAGATGGTTTAAATATGCTCTCAAAACAACAAACGATTAATGACTCTTCTGACGCAAAAATATTAACAATTAATAAAGCCTCAATAACATTCAAGAATGTACATTTCTCCTACCAAAATCCTTTGCCTTTATTCTCTAATTTCAATCTCGATATTACACATGGTGAAAAAGTTGGATTAGTTGGAAGATCAGGTTCCGGAAAATCAACTTTGGTTAATTTGCTTTTAAGATTTTATGAGCCCAATCAAGGAGAAATATTAATTGATAATAACAATATTAATTCTGTAACGCAGAATAGTTTAAGGAAACATATTGCGATGGTGACACAGGACACCTCTCTTCTGCATAGATCAATTAAGGAAAATATTGCATACAGTAAGCCGAATGCCTCGGATCAGGAAATTATTTCAGCTGCGAAGAAAGCCCAAGCGCACGAATTTATTATGTCTTTACGTGATCAATATGGAAATACAGGGTATGACTCTCTGGTAGGTGAGCGAGGCGTTAAACTTTCCGGCGGTCAAAGACAGCGAGTTTCGATTGCCAGGGTCATTTTAAAGAATGCCCCCATCCTCCTTCTTGATGAGGCAACAAGTGCCTTAGATTCAGAAATTGAACAGATTATACAAACTAGCCTTGATACTGTTATGAAAGGTAAAACTGTCATCGCAATAGCACATCGTTTATCTACCATCGCAGTAATGGATCGATTAATCGTCATCGATAATGGAAAAATTATTGAACAAGGCTCGCATCAGAATCTTGTTAAGAATAAAGGATTATATTATGAGCTTTGGAAGCGCCAGAGCGGTGGATTCATTGCAGAGTAATAAAGAATATAGTTGTACCATTTTTAGCCTTCATCGCCACAAATTGTCTTAAATACGTTTGTCGATGAAGAATCTTCAGCCTTATTAAATTTAATCCAATCCTGGCTGGAGCTCGCTTGAGAAATAATTGTCCCTTCAGCCATATTCTTTGAGTACGAAATAATATGAACAACTCTGCGTTGAGTTTCTAGGCAGTTATATTCTGTTAGGACCTTGGCAGAATAAACATTAGTATAAATTGGGGTTGAAAAATTCATCAATGACCATATTCTGAATACTGGATAATTAACCTGAACAGTTTCATTGTCATAATATAATGTCATCTTCCCATCAGAGCTGGGGTATCCACCCTCCCATTTAGAAAAAGCAGTGTGTGATATAAATAATATTAGAATAGAAAAAAACTTAGTCATGCTAGTAATCCCTTTAAAGTCGTTATGACATCATATCGAATTTTTTTATATATTTCAGTGAAAATTATAAATTTGCTTTATTTTTATAACCCTATATACTTCGCACTCGCAAAGATTGACATTGAAATTTATATTGCCAGTCTTTACCCATTGACTCAATATAAGGAATTACATTGTCATTTCAAACTCTAGGTTTAGAGCCTGCTATTGTTAAAGCAATTACTGAAGCCGGCTATACAGAAGCAACCCCCATTCAATTAAAAGCTATTCCAGAAGTCATGCTAGGAAAACATGTCTTAGCCTCTGCACAAACTGGGACAGGGAAAACAGCAGCATTTGTCTTACCAATTTTAAATCAATTAGCTAAAGAAAAAAATCCTGGGCGAGGACCACGCGTTCTAATTGTAAGCCCTACAAGAGAATTAGCGAATCAGATCACTGACAGCATTAAAAAATATGCTCGTTACCTTCAAATTAACTCAGTAACTGTAACTGGCGGGATGTCATATAATTTACAAAATAAGTTATTATCGAAGCCACTGGATATCCTAATCGCAACCCCTGGACGCTTATTGGATTTATTTCAACAAGGAAAAATCAAGCTCAAAGATACACAGGTAATGGTGCTAGATGAGGCAGATCGTATGCTAGACATGGGATTTATTCCAGATATTCGTAAAATTTACAACGCCACGTCTAAGCAACAACAAATGTTAATGTTCTCTGCTACATTTGATGATTCAATCGCAAAGATAGCGCATGAATTTCTCAAAGAGCCTATTACAATAGCCATTAAGCCAGAAACAAAGGGCCATATTAATATTCAACAATCACTTTACTTTGTTGACAACCAAATTCATAAACAAAAGCTTCTAAACCACTTCATTGCTGATGCAGAAATGGACCAAGCGATTATTTTTACCTCGACTAAGAGGAATGCGGATGTACTAGCAGACCAGTTGTATCACTCTGATATTAAAACTGCTGCTCTTCATGGAGACATGTCTCAGGGAGCTAGGACCAAAACAATTAATCGCTTCAAGCGTAATGAAATTAAAGTTTTGGTTGCAACGGACTTAGCTTCTCGCGGTATTGACGTAAAGAACATCACCCACGTCATTAACTATGATTTACCTCGTTTTGCTGAAGACTATATTCATAGAATTGGAAGAACCGGCCGTGCCAACAAAAAAGGTTTAGCAGTGAGTCTTGTTAGCCCTACGGATCGTGAATTTCTGAGAAAAATTGAGCGCTTCACCGACTTAAGAATTGAAATTAAAACTGTTCCTGGACTTGAACCTACTAAAATGGCATCCGAACCAGCTGCAAAAAGAAAAGGTAGAGGCGAAAATAGGGGTAGCAAACCTTTTAATAAGTCTGGTAAGACTTTTAAAAATCAAACTAACGCTAAAAAAAGAATGGGCCGAAAAGCAGGCCAGCCATTTGCTGCTTAATCTGTTAAAGCAAGGTCTGTAATTGAGTAAAATCCGGTAGGGCGATCTTTTTCGCTCTTCCAAAATTTGCTCTTCACAATGCAGCAGCGATCTCGATTGATATCTGAAACACCAAATTTCAGCTTCGCATTAGGTATTATTCTGTATATATGTCTTTCAATACCATCAATTGTTTCAGGTGCATCATCATGAGAACAAAAAATTAGTACATTTTTTTGACGGCTGTCTTCTTGTCTGAAAATTACTAAGTCTTCACGACCTAGCTCTTTCAAATGTTTTCGAACCTTTGTTAACTCATCATTAGTTATCGGTTCTATTTTTAATAGACTAATTCTTTTTACTAATGAAATAGCATTCGCATTAATTTTTTCTTTACTCAGAAGCTGAGGCATAAACCGAACAATCCATGTCTGTTTTTCCTTAGATTTTTTCAAATTAGTAACAATTTGATCTATTGGGTATTTTGCTAAAATTGGTGGTCTCATATTTTTATTTTTTACTATGAAATAGTGTCTATCTATTGAATGTTATTATATTCTTATTTCCATTGCTTAACGGTGCTACCTATTCATGTTTATTAGAAAGAGTCTCTACAACTATCTTAAACAATTTATATAATGACTTATCCTCTATTCTATTATTATATAGCTGTTTTTATAATACTCATTATATTGATAGCATTACTTATTGTTATTGCAATAATCAAAACAGGTAATACATGAATTTATACTTTTAAGGTAATCCTATGACAATAATATTAATTAAATTTTTAATGACATCTGCAATTATTGTTTTAATCTCTGAGATTGCAAAATATTCGGACAAACTTGGCGCACTCATTGCTTCATTGCCTCTCGTGACTTTCATTACTCTAATTTGGTTGTTCTATGAGGACCAGGGAAATGAAAAAATTGCTAATCATGCTTACTATACATTTTGGTATGTTTTGCCGACTCTACCTATGTTTCTTTTCTTTCCATGGATTATTAAATATTTTGGATTTTGGCCGAGCATGCTTTTATCAGTATTATTAACAGTATCTATTTTTATACTGTATGCCCTCTTTCTCAAGCGCTTCAACATTCACCTGATATAAACTAAAAGGGGCCCAATGGGCCCCTTTTAGTTAATTTTAAAACTAGTCCTATTTACGTGATTTCCAAATAGAATGTAGTACATATAATGCAACTAAGCCGATTAAACCATTTCCGCCCAATGTTGCAAGAATACTTGATACATTACCAATGACATCGGTATTTCCTAGGAAGGGTACGCTTGATGTGCCCATTAGGATTTGAAGCGTTATGGCTAGTGCCATTAAACTAACTGCAGTCTCTGCAAGCCCAGCAGCCCATTTTCTTATAGTTGCTAATATATCCATACTTAGTTCTCCTGTTGTATATAGAAAAAGTTTAAACTTTCATCTCTTTAAACTTGGTAAAGTTTACCCCGAAATTTTACAAAAAACACAATATATAGTTTTTTTTTTAAAATTTTAACTAAATGTAGTTTTTTTGTATTATGATAATAGGTTCCTGTTAAAACTATTGGTTTTTACTCTACCGTCACCGACTTGGCTAAGTTTCTTGGTTTATCGACATCGGTGCCTTTTAATAGTGCCACATGATGGGCCGCGCTTTTTTGGCCAAGGTCGCTGCCAAGGTAAATTATTGTTATAATGCGTTAGCGTGAAAATACGCAATCTAATATCAGTAAAGAAAATCACTCATGCAAACCATAGAATTTAAGATTAAGACTGAATATGTACCCCTATGCGACTTACTCAAGCTTGTCGGTCTAGCCGATAGCGGTGGCCGTGGAAAGTCTATGGTAGCCGAGGGTTTGGTAATTGTAGGTGACTATATTGAGTATCGTAAAACCGCCAAAATAAGGGCGGGGCAAGTTGTGCAATGTGGTGGCACCAACATTCATGTAGTCGCAAGTAGCGGCGTAGAACCAGATGGCAATTAAATCAACCATTTATAAAGTTGACTTACAAATTGCGGATATGGATCGCAATTACTATGGTCAGCACAGCCTAACCTTGGCTAAACATCCATCAGAAACCGATGAGCGGTTAATGGTAAGACTAATTACCTTTGCACTTTATGCCGATGAATACCTAGTATTTGGTAAAGGGTTAAGCGATGACGAGGAGCCAGACCTGTGGCTGAAAGATCTGACAGGTGCGATTCAATTATGGATTGACGTTGGCCTGCCGACGGAACGCGATATTCGTAAAGCTTGTGGTAGGTCTAAACAGGTAGTAATAGTGCTTTATGGTGGCCGTATTGCCGATATGTGGTGGGCACAAAACAGCAAGGCGCTGTTAAAAAATAATAATCTGACTATTCTTAATTTACCTGATACTCAGGAGCTTACAGCCACAGCAGAACGTAGCCTAACGATAAGTTGCACCATACAAGATGGGCAAATACTAGTCAGTCATGACACAGGTAGTTTTGATATTAGCTCAGTGATGCTTAAAGGGCTGGATTCCAGAGGTTAGTCGTAAGGAGATATTGGCTGGGTTTGAACTGGCATGATTTGCTATTCATGCTATCCAATAATTTCTACTCTACTGTCACAGATTTGGCAAGATTTCTTGGTTTATCTACATCCGTCTTCTTTCTCAATGCAACATGATACGCAAGTAGTTGCACAGGGATTGCATGAACAATGGGTGAGAGCATACCTGTATGTCTTGGTGTGCGAATAACTTTGATATTTTTTTCCTCATGGAAATGACTGTCTGCGTCTGCAAAAACATAGAGCTTACCCCCCCGTGCTTTGACTTCATGCATATTTGATTTTACTTTCTCAAGCAGTTTATCGTTTGGTGCAATGACTACTACTGGCATTTTTTCATCAACTAACGCTAATGGCCCATGTTTTAATTCTCCTGCTGGGTATGCTTCAGCGTGAATATATGAAATTTCCTTAAGCTTGAGTGCACCTTCTAAAGCAATGGGATAGTGAATTCCTCTTCCTAGAAATAAGGCATTATCTTTCCTTGAAAATTCTTTCGACCATTCCTTAATTTGAGGCTCTAGATTTAATGCTGCTTGGACGCTACCAACAAGAGTTCTTAATTCCGTTAAATATTGTTCTTCTAGTTTCCTAGAGATATATTTTTTTTCTTTTCCTAGGATAATTGTCAGCACAAAAAGGGATACCAACTGCGTAGTAAACGCCTTTGTTGACGCCACACCAATTTCTACCCCCGCTCTTGTAAAGTAGGAAAGTTTTGATTCTCTTGAGATAGCACTTTCTTGAACATTGCATATTGTTAGGGTCTTTTTATGCCCCATTTTTTTTGCATGCTTCAATGCCTCTATGGTGTCTAATGTTTCTCCAGATTGTGAGATGGTTATGATCAGTTGCTTTGGATTTCCAATTGAGGACCTATATCGATATTCGCTAGCAATTTCAACATTAGTCGGTATTTTTGCAATGCTTTCGAACCAATACTTCGCTGTTAGTCCCGCATAGTAGCTAGTCCCTGCAGCTAATATTAATACACTGTCGATATCACTTAATATTTTTTTTGCCTGGTCACCTAAAATTTCTACATTAAATTCATTTGCATCAATAACCGCTTCAATTGTGTCGCTTATTGCGCGAGGCTGCTCATAAATCTCTTTTTGCATGTAGTGCTGATATGGCCCTAACTCCATGCTTGATAATTCTATCTTGCTCTGATGGGTCTTGCGCTTAACTCTTTTTAGGGATTGGCTGTATATCTCAATTACATCTTTTTTAATTACTGAAATGTCGCCGTCTTCAAGATAAATAATCTTATTGGTTACGGGTATAAGTGCCGAAACATCTGAGGCAATAAAATTCTCTCCTTTTCCCTCACCGATTAATAGGGGGCACCCCCGACGGGTACAAACAAATTGTTCTTTTTGATTTAGAGCAATAACGGCAATTGCATATGCTCCCTCTAGCTCTTTTGTTGCTGCATTGACTGCTTGTAACAAATTATTATGTTTTTGGTAAAAGTAATGGATGAGGTGCGCAATCACTTCCGTATCTGTTTCTGATTCAAAAACATAGCCTAATTTCTTTAGCTGTTCAAATTTGGCTTCGTGGTTCTCAATAATGCCATTATGAACTACGGCAATTAGATTGTTCGAGATATGGGGGTGTGCATTTTGTTCATTCACTCCGCCATGGGTAGCCCATCTTGTATGGCCAATACCTAACAGCCCTTTTGTTTTAGTTTTTTTTATTTTATTTTTAATCGATGAGACCCGACCAATTGACCTAACTCTCTCTAGTGAGTCGTTGTTAATGACTATACCTACAGAGTCATACCCCCGATATTCTAAACGCTCCAAGCCTTCAATTAATGAGGGTAGAACATTCTTGTATGAGATTCCTCCAACGATTCCGCACATAATTTATTTTTTCTTTGAAGGCCTCTTCCAGCCCGTGATGTTAATTTGCTTTGATCTGGATAAGGTTAATTGGTGGTCTGGAGTATCTTTAGTGATCGTTGACCCAGCGCCAATAGTCGAGCCCTTTCCAATCTTAATTGGGGCAACTAATTGACTATTTGAACCAATGAACACATCGTCCTCTATAGTAGTTCTGTGTTTATTTGCCCCATCATAATTACATGTAATAGTTCCTGCGCCCACATTAACATTTCTACCTATATCACTGTCTCCAATATAACTTAGATGGTTGACCTTAGAAAATTCATCAATAGATGAATTTTTAATTTCAACAAAATTTCCAATGTGCACTGTGTTTCCTAGAACTGTTCCTGGCCTAATTCTAGCGTACGGGCCAACCTTATTTTCCTTCCCAATCTCCGATGAGTCGATATATGAAAAAGACTCAATGGTTGAATTACTCTTAACCTTACAATTTTTTAATACACAATATGGGTGAATATATACATTATCACCTAGCGTGACATCACCCTCAAATATACAGCCCACATCAATTGTTACATCCCTCCCAACAATCAACTCTCCTCTAATATCGATCCGATTAGGATCAATTATATGGGCGCCATTGGAAACAAGTGTTTGTGCTAGCTTTGATTGATATTTCCTTTCCATATCGACTAACTCAGCTTTAGAATTTACACCTGAAATTGTAATCTCAGCCAGCACCTTATGGGAATAAACTTTCTCACCCTCAGCTGTTGCAAGGGCAACAATATCCGTTAAATAATATTCTTTTTGTGAATTATTATTTGATAATTTTGATAGCCATTTAATAAGTTTTTGAGTATCAGCTGCCATAATGCCTGTATTGATCTCTTTTATTTTTCGTTGATCATCATTACAATCTTTATCTTCAATAATAGAAACTACTTCTGCATTCTCTCTCTGTATTCGACCATACCCATTAGGTACATCCTTGATGTATGTCATTACTGCTAGACTATTGCCTGATTGTTCTACTAATTTTAATAGGTCTGATTGTTCTACTAATGGAACATCCCCGTATAAGATAATAGTTTTTTCACTTTTTAAACTTGGTACTGCTTGTAATACAGCATGCCCCGTTCCTAATTGCTGGTCTTGAATTTTCCAAATAACATCTTCTGTTTTAAATGTTTCTTTAATGAGTTCTGATTGGTGACCTACAACCACGATTATTTCGTTTGGGTTTAGTAATTTTGCAGTGTTAATGACATAGCTAAGCAGGGGTTTCTTGGCAAGTGGCTGCAAGACTTTTGGAAGGTTAGAGGTCATTCGGGCGCCTTTTCCTGCGGCAAGAATAATAATGCTTAATGACATTGATTTGCCCTTTTTATTAATTAGTATAAACAAAAAAAGCAGCCATTAGCTGCTTTTTTAAAATTTAAATCTTCTGCTTAATGCCTAATCTTGCGTAACTTATCAATCGCTTGAATTTGTGCCATTGCTTCTGCAAGCTCAGCTTGTGCTTGCGCGAAATCAGTGTCTGATGACTTGTTCTTCATAGCCTCTTCAGCAGATTTTTTTGCAGCTAATGCTTTGCTTTCATCAAGATCTTTGCCTCTAATGGCTGTATCAGACAATACTGTAATAACGCCAGGCTGTACCTCTAAAATACCTCCTGAAACATAAATTAACTGTTCTTCATTTTTGTCAGCCAATTTAATTTTGAGTGATCCTGATTTAAGCGGCGTTATCATAGGAGCATGATTAGGATAAATACCAACCTCTCCCATGATTGCAGGGGCAGAAACAAACTCTGCTTCGCCTGAAAATATTGACTCTTCAGCGCTGACTATATCAATTTTAATTGTATTAACCATGCTTACCTTTTATTTATGATAGCGTTTTTGCTTTTTCAACAGCTTCTTCAATTCCACCAACCATATAAAATGCCTGTTCAGGAAGATTGTCATATTCGCCAGCTACAATAGCTTTAAAGCCTTTAATTGTATCTTTTAATGTAACGTATTTACCAGGTGACCCTGTAAATACTTCAGCGACATGGAATGGTTGAGACAGGAATCGCTGTATTTTACGTGCACGAGTTACTGCTAATTTATCTTCTGGGGATAACTCATCCATTCCGAGAATTGCAATAATATCTCTTAATTCTTTATACCTTTGTAAGGTTGATTGTACTGACCGCGCAACTTGATAATGCTCTTCCCCGACAACCTGTGGATCTAATTGTCTTGAAGTTGAATCTAATGGATCCACGGCAGGGTAAATACCCAGTGACGCAATATCTCTAGACAAAACAACGGTCGAATCTAGATGTTGGAATGTTGTTGCAGGAGACGGATCCGTTAAATCATCCGCTGGAACATACACAGCTTGAATTGATGTAATTGAACCTGTTTTTGTTGATGTAATACGTTCTTGTAAGCGACCCATTTCATCTGCAAGAGTTGGCTGATAACCTACTGCTGATGGCATACGACCAAGCAATGCTGATACTTCTGTTCCGGCTAATGTATAACGATAAATATTATCAACAAAGAAAAGAACGTCCCTTCCTTCATCACGGAATTTTTCCGCCATTGTTAAGCCTGACAGAGCCACTCTCAAACGATTGCCCGGTGGTTCATTCATCTGACCAAATACCATTGCAACCTTAGACTCTTTCATATTTTTCAACTGTATAACGCCTGCCTCAGCCATTTCATGATAGAAGTCATTACCTTCACGAGTTCTTTCACCCACACCTGCAAATACTGATAATCCAGAATGTTGTTTAGCAATATTATTAATTAATTCCAACATATTTACAGTTTTACCTACACCTGCACCGCCGAATAAACCAACTTTACCGCCCTTAGCAAATGGGCACATTAAATCAATCACCTTAATGCCAGTTTCTAAAAGCTCAATGGAAGGAGATAAGTCATTAAAGGCTGGTGCTTTTTGATGAATAGATCTAAATTCTTTAGAGTCAATTTCTCCTACTTCATCAATTGGCCTTCCTAGGACATCCATAATCCTACCTAATGTTCCGACACCAACAGGAACCTGAATAGGCGAACCTGTTGAGATAAATTCTGTCCCTCTTGCCAAACCATCAGATGATCCCATGGCGATAGTTCTTACAATGCCGTCACCTAGCTGTTGTTGAACCTCCAGGGTAAGGCCGGCTTCTGCCGTTGTATTTTTATCATCAATAATTAGTGCGTCATAAACCTTTGGAAGTTGATCCCGAGGGAATTCCACATCCACAACTGCGCCAATACATTGAACAACTTTTCCGATTTGTTTGGTACTCATTATTTATCCTTACTCGTCATTAATTAATTAAGTTTAAAATTTATGAAACTGCTGCAGCTCCGCCAACAATTTCGGATATTTCCTTAGTAATCGCTGCTTGTCTTGCTTTGTTATAAATCAATTTCAATTCGTCGATAACGCTTTCGGCATTATCAGAGGCTGACTTCATTGCAACCATTCTTGATGATTGTTCTGAAGCAATATTTTCAGTCACCGAGTGGTAAATTAATGACTCAATGTAACGAGTTAATAATTGATCAATGACGCTCTTTGAATCAGGTTCATAAATATAATCCCATGAGCTATTTCTGTCTTCTATCTTTTCATCAGAAGATAAAGGAAGAATTTTTTCCATTAATGGTTCTTGCTTCATCGTATTAATAAATTTTGTATAGCAAATATATAGCTCATCAATTTCGCCAGCCACATATGCGTCTAGCATTACTTTAATTGAGCCAATTAAAGTATCTAAACTTGGTGCGTCGCCTATGCCTACCACATGTGACTTTAGGTCAGCCCCTACGCGCGTCATAAAACTAAATGCTTTATTCCCAATAACGCTCACTTGAACTTTTTTATTTTCACTTTCCCAAGACTTCATTTGGGCAATGGTTGACCTTAATACGTTCGTATTAAGCCCCCCACAAAGACCTTTATCTGAGGATACAACTATTATTCCAACATTTTTTACTTGGTCTCTTTTAGACAAAAATGGATGCTTATACTCTGATGTTGCATGAGATAGATGAGCAACAACACTTCTAATTTTTTCAGCATATGGTCGAGCCGCAATCATTCTGTCTTGAGCCTTTCTCATCTTTGAGGCGGCGACCATTTCCATAGCTTTAGTGATCTTGCGTGTATTTTCAACACTCTTGATCTTTGTTCGTATCTCTTTACTTCCAGCCATCTAATTTCCCGTTTTAATAAGCGTTAGTTGCTTTAAAATCATCAATAGCCTTTGAGAGTTTCTTCTCATCATCTTCTGACAAAGCTAATGTTTTTTCAATGCTCTCCATCACGGCTTTATATTTTGATGCCATGAATCCATGTAATGCCCCTTCGAATGCTAAAACTTTTTCAGTCGGCACATCATTAAAATAATCATTATTTGCAGCATACAAAGTAACAGCCATTTTAGAGACTGAGAGTGGAGAGTATTGAGCTTGCTTCATTAGCTCTGTATACATTTTTCCGCGCTCTAGTTGCTTTCTAGTTGCTTCATCTAGGTCAGATGCAAATTGAGAGAATGCTGCAAGCTCTCTATATTGGGCCAAAGCAAGACGCACACCGCCGCCTAATTTTTTAATAACTTTAGTTTGAGCAGCCCCACCTACACGAGAAACTGAGATACCCGCGTTAATTGCAGGGCGAATACCCGCGTTAAATAAATCACTCTCCAAGAAAATCTGTCCATCAGTAATTGAGATCACGTTTGTTGGAACGAAGGCAGATACGTCGCCAGCAGCAGTTTCGATAATAGGAAGTGCGGTCAATGATCCGGTTTTTCCTTTTACCTTCCCTTTTGTAAACTTTTCCACATAGTCTGCATTAACACGTGCCGCACGCTCAAGCAATCTAGAGTGAATATAGAACACATCGCCAGGGTATGCTTCTCGACCTGGGGGGCGTCGAAGTAATAATGAAATTTGTCGATAAGCAATTGCTTGTTTTGTTAGGTCATCATAGACAATTAATGCATCTTCGCCACGGTCTCTATAGTACTCACCCATGGTACATCCGGCGTAAGGTGCCAAGAATTGAAGTGCTGCTGAATCAGAAGCTGAAGCAGCAACAACGGTTGTATATTCCATTGCACCATTTTCTTCAAGCTTTTTGACCACATTCATAATGGTGGAGGCTTTTTGACCAATCGCGACATAAATACATTTCATGTCTTGGCCTTTTTGATTAATAATCGTATCAATTGCAACAGCTGTTTTTCCGGTCTGACGATCGCCAATAATTAATTCACGCTGACCGCGCCCAATAGGCACCATAGAGTCAACTGATTTAAGGCCCGTTTGTACAGGCTGAGATACAGACTGACGCGCAATGACCCCAGGGGCAACTTTTTCTAATTTGTCAGTAAGTTTAGTTTTGACTGGGCCCTTACCATCAATTGGCAATCCAAGCGCATCCACAACGCGCCCGATTAACTCTGGACCTACAGGTACTTCTAAAATTTTACCAGTACATTTACAAACATCACCTTCAGTAATATGCTCATAATCTCCTAAAACCACGGCACCAACTGAATCTCTTTCAAGGTTTAATGCAAGACCGAATGTATTTCCAGGAAATTCAATCATTTCCCCTGACATTACATTTGATAGACCATAAATCCGAACAATACCATCCGTCACTGAGACAACGGTACCTTGAGTTCTAGCCTCAGCGTTCCCTGAAAAATCCTTAATTCTACTTTTAATTAGTTCGCTTATTTCAGATGTTGATAACTGCATTCCTATCTCCTAATTTTATCCTTATGCCTTTAACGCATAAGCTAAATTTTCTAATTTTCCTTTTATTGAATCATCTATAACCGTGTCACCTACAATAATTTTTGTGCCACCTATAATGCTTTTATCAATTGTCACGTGGCCCTCAATTTTCTTATTGAATTTTTTTTCTAAGCTTTTAATTAAATTATCTACAGCTTTTTTATCTGGTTCCGCTGCCACTATTATTTCTGCTTTAACCGTTCCTTCATAATCTGCCTTAAGCTTTTCATAAGCCAATTTAATAGCAGGAAGAATCATTAAGCGCTTATTCTCAATTAACAACATAATAAAATTTTTAGCCATGTCATCAACATCTTTACCGAAAATCTTCAGTAATGTTTTTTCTCGGTCTGAGTCTAGAACCTTGGCATCCTGGATAAAGCTTTTTATATCAGGATTTTCAATAACGCCGGTCATTAAGGTTAATACATCTAACCAGATTGCAAGCGTTTCTTTTTCTTTTGCCAGACTAAAAATTGCTTGGGCGTAAGGTCTTGCTATTGTAGAAATCTCGGCCATTTCGCCTATAACTCCTCAGCTAAACGACGGAGCATGTCTGCATGAGTTGTTTTATCAATTTCTTTAGCCAATATCTTTTCCGCACCTGTCACAGCTAAGACAGAAACCTGGGCTCGCAATGACTCTTTTGCCCTATTAACTTCTTGTGCAATTTCTGCTTTTGCGCCCACCAAAATTCTCTCTGCTTCTGATTTAGCATTATTTCTCGCTTCTTCAACAATCTCAGAGGCTCTTTTCTCTGCTTGGCCAATAATTTCTGTACTTTTTTGCTTTACCTCACTTAAGGTTTCTTCATTCTTTTTTGCAGCAAGCTCAAGGGACATTTTTCCCTCGTGAGCAGCGGCTAAACCATCAGAAATTTCCTTTTGTCTTTTTTCAATTGCATTTAACAAAGGGGGCCAAACAAATTTGACTGTAAACCAAATCAAAGTTGAAAAAGCTATAGCTTGGGCAATTAATGTAAAATTAATATTCATTTATACTCCGGCCTTGGGTTCTTATGTAGCTTTAAGAAACCAAAGCAATAATTTAATTAACCAACAACGCTTAACAATGGGTTTGCAAATGCAAACATCATTGCAAGACCTACACCAATAATAAATGAAGCATCAATCAAGCCTAAAAGTAAAAATACTTTAGTTTGTAATTGAGGGATCATCTCTGGTTGTCTTGCAGCGCCGTCTAAGAAACTAGCACACATAATGCCGATACCAACACAAGCGCCTAAAGCACCGAGGCCAATAATCAAACCAATCCCTATACCGGTATAAGCTTGAATCATTGCTAAATATTGAACACTTTCCATAATTTACTTCCTTTTCAGTTAAAAATTAATAAAATAAAAAACTCTAATGCCCTTCATGTGCCATCGATAAATAAACTACCGTTAGCATCATAAAAATGAATGCCTGTAATACGACGATCAGAATGTGAAAAATAGACCAGCCTACGCCAAGAATTGCCCCAAATATTGTTCCAGCTACCCCTGTTGCTGCCCACATGCCTAGCAATAAGAATATAACCTCGCCGGCATACATATTACCGAATAATCGCAATGAATGTGACAATGGTTTCGATACATATTCAATTAAATTGAACATAAAGTTTGCCGGCCAAACCCATACTGAAGTTCCAAATGGTGAGCAGAATAGTTCGTGCATCCAACCGGAAAAGCCCCTTACTTTGATGGTGAAAAAAATCATTAAAAACCAAATTCCTAAAGCCAGAGCGAATGTTGTATTAATATCGGAAGTTGGCACATTTCTCCAATGCTCCACATGAAACAATTGATTGGATATCGTAGCCATTATATCAATTGGGAGAAAGTCCATTGCATTCATCATCAACACCCAAACAAAAACCGTTAACGCTGCTGGCGCTACAAAAGCATGCCGATCTCCATGGAATGAGGTTTTGACCTGATCATCTATAAATCCAAAAAGAAGCTCTATAAAAGCCTGCGTTTTAGTTGGGACGCCTGCAGTAGCTTTTCTTGCTACTAACCATATAAGGCCCATGCTAACGAGGCCGAGAAAAATAGCCATGACTACCGAATCAACATGCATAGTCCAAAAGGGATGGTCTCCAAAACTCACTTCATTGAAAGCAAGATGATGACCAATATATTCTGAAGGGGTATTGTATGTACTTCCAGCCACTAAATTTTATTCCTTATTATCAATTTTAATATTATCTATATGAGATATCGCTATGCCAGATATCAATGCCGCCATTACTAAACCCAAAACTAATGCTATCGGCACAAGCTCAGTATAAAACTTAAATTCCAGCCACATTACAGCTATAATTAGGAAAACCTTAACCGCCTCCGCCTTTAGTGCGTTGATGACTATGCTTTTCGGATTACCTTTATTTTTTTTATTTGCTATAGGGCTCGCTACCAACACACCTAAAACAACTGGCATCACACCAGCAAGTAATGAGGCTCCAGTGTGAATGCTAAAAATTAAGCCTAATAAAACAGCAGTAGCACACCCAAAAATTACCTGCCTTACAATCATTTTTTTATATATTAAAGGCAAAAAATCTAATTTTTGCGCAATTAATTGCGTTTCGTTCATTTTATCTAACTGCCAAAAAATGTTTAATACTTAAAGCCCGCAATTTTGGCTTGATTTATGAAATTCGTCAAGACTTAAGGTTATTTTTTTAATTGTTCCAAAACCTTATCTAATTGATCCAAATTTGTATAATTAATTTTTATGGATCCTTTTCCGCTCTCATGATGACTAATATTGATATTCATTCCATGCATTTCTGAAAGTTCATTTTCTAAGTTTTGAATATCAGTGTTAACGGGTTTTATTTTTTGTCTTTTTATATTGCTCTGATTGGCAACCAAGGACTCTACGGCTCTGACTGATAGTTTTTGACTAATAATCTTTTGGCACATCATCACTTGTTCGCTTGGCTCCAAGGTCAGCAATGCCCTTGCATGTCCCATTTCTATTTTTTTGTTCAGCAGCGCGTCTTGAACATGCTTACTCAGATTAAGTAAGCGAAGTATATTAGAAACCGCCGCTCGAGACTTTCCTAAAGCCCCTGCTGCTGCCTCATGTGTCATACCAAATTCATCGATTAGGCGCTTAATTCCTCTAGCTTCCTCAATAATATTAAGATCTTCTCTTTGTATATTTTCAATTAACGCCATCGCCAATGCCGAGGCATCCGGGATATCCTTTATTAATACCGGAACTTCAGAAAGGTTTGCTAGTTTTGCTGCACGCCATCTCCTCTCGCCTGCAACAATCTCATAGGAGTTCTCCGTCAGCTTTCTAACTAAGATTGGCTGCATAATCCCTTGTGCTTTAATAGAGTCTGCAAGCTCTTCTAAGGCCCCTATCTCCATAATAGATCGGGGCTGATATTTTCCGGCACTTAAATTATTAATAGGCAACATTTTTAATGCGTCATTTTCAGAATTAAAATCGTCGTTATTACTTAGCAAGGCGTCGAGGCCCCTGCCTAACCCTTTATTTTTCATTTTTTTGATTCCTTAAAATTTCTTCAGCCAGGGCAAGATAGGCTAATGCCCCCTTTGAGTTTTTATCGTAAAAAAGTGCAGGCTTTCCATAGCTTGGCGCTTCTGCTAACCTAACATTCCTTGGAATAATTGTTTCATAAACCTTAGATCCAAAATGCGCAGATAATTGCTCTGACACTTGTTGTGCTAATGTATTTCGCTTATCAAATAATGTCCTTAGTAAGCCCTCAATTTCAATTGTTGTATTTAAATGATTTTTTACCTTTTTAATCGTATTCACTAAGTCAGATAACCCTTCAAGAGCAAAGTACTCGCATTGCATAGGTATAAGAACAGAATCAGCAGCAACTAAAGCATTCACCGTTAACAAATTAAGCGCTGGTGGGCAATCAATTAAAATAAAATCATAAGATTTTTCAAGGGCTTTAATCTGTTTTTTTAAAATGTATTCTCTCTCAGGAATATCTACCAACTCAATCTCCGCCCCTGCTAACGCTTGATTTGCGGGTGCTACATCAAAAAAACCTTCTTTAGTGGTTACAATAATATCTTGCAGTGATTTTTGTCCAATTAGCGCTTCATATACCCCCGCCTTTACGGTAGCCTTGTTAATACCAGATCCTGAGGTCGCATTGCCTTGTGGGTCTAAATCTAACAATAAGACTTTTTTCTTTTTTTTACTTAGGCTGGCTGCAAGATTAACGGTCGTTGTTGTTTTTCCTACTCCACCCTTTTGGTTTGATATTGCAAAAATACGCATCATTTAATAAAATTGCCTATAAAGTTTATGAGTTTGTTACGTTGGTTACGGTTATTAAATAACGCTCTGCATCCAAATGTGGCACTTTGATCTTTTTAACCTGGTAAGGGTATTTAATGGTTGTCATTTCAGCTATTTTACTTTTTATACTTTTCATCCCATACCAATGCCCGCCTCCTTCAAGAAGGTGGGCTGTTAATTCAATTAATATCTCCATTTCAGAGAATGCACGAGCAATAATTCCATCATATTTTCTGCCTACAGGCATATCTTCGACTCTAGTATGCAAAACCGTTATATTTTTAAGGCTTAACTCACCTACTGCCTGTTTAATGAAAGCCGTTTTTTTTCCAACCTTATCAACCATAGTTATTTTCCGGTCAGGAAAACATAATGCCAAAATTAATCCCGGTAATCCCGCGCCGCTGCCCACATCTAAAATATCTTTCGCATCAATAAACTTGGTAATTGCCAAACAATCCAACAAATGATTTGTAATTATTTGTTGGTCTTCTGTAATGGCTGTAAGGTTATATGTCTGATTCCATTTTTTTAATAACTCTTTATAAATCAATAACTTATTTACTATAGTATCCTGGTTATCAATGCCCAATGCCTCTAGGCCCGACATTAATAATGCCTCATTATTAAGCAACTTTTTCTTTTAACCCCTCAGCAGGCTTCTTATATTTTTTTTTAATATACACCAACAAAATTGAGATTGTTGAGGCTGTAATACTCGAAATTCTGCTGGCTTGATCTATCGTCTCAGGCAGATGTATTTTTAGTCGTTGTTTTGCCTCAATACTAAGCCCATGAATATCCTCATAATCAATGTCATTAGGGATTTTTAAGTTAAATTGTGCTTTGTTTCTATCAATTTCTTCTTGTTGGCGAACAATATAACCTGCATATTTAACTAAAATTTCCACCTGTTGCCAGATCTCCTGATTTTCTGGTACGCTTTCACCCATTAGGACCATCAGGTCCTCATAACTCACTTCTGGGCGCCGCAATAAATCAAATGCTGAATATTCATGCTCGAGCGCTTTGCCTAAGATATTTTCTTGTTTAATTTTATCTTTATCTGATGGGCGGATGATTGCTTTTTTGAGTCGTTGCTCTTCAAAATTAATGCCATCTTGTTTGACATTAAAGTTTTCCCAATGAACATCACAAATTAAACCCACTCTCCTTGCATGATGAGTGAGTCTTAAGTCTGCATTGTCCTCGCGCAACAGTAAACGGTATTCTGCGCGACTGGTAAACATTCGGTAGGGCTCTGTCACGCCCCGTGTAATCAAATCATCAATCATTACACCCATATAGGACTCTTGTCGTGACGGTGTCCAGCTTTCTTTTCCTTGCGACCTTAGCGCTGCGTTCATTCCAGCAATCAGCCCCTGGGCTGCAGCCTCTTCATACCCTGTTGTACCATTGATTTGCCCCGCAAAGAATAATCCTTCAATCGATTTAGTTTCTAAGCTGCTTTTTAACGCACGTGGGTCATAATAATCATATTCAATGGCATATCCAGGACGCAAGATATGCGCGCTTTCAAGGCCCTTGATGGAGCGCACTAAATCATACTGCACATCAAATGGAAGACTAGTAGAGATTCCGTTAGGATAGACTTCGTGGGTATTAAGACCTTCTGGCTCAATAAAAATCTGATGGGAGTCTTTATCCGCAAACCGATGAATTTTATCCTCTACAGAAGGACAGTACCTTGGTCCCACACCCTCTATAACACCCGTATACATAGGGGATCTGTCTAAACCTTGGCGAATAATTTCATGGGTTTCTTGGTTGGTATGAGTAATCCAGCAGGATATTTGTTGAGGGTGTGGAATCTTTGGCTTAATAAATGAAAAATGTGGCACAGGATCATCTCCTGGCTGCTCCTCCATTTTTGAATAATCAATTGATCTTCCATCAATTCTGGGCGGTGTTCCAGTTTTTAGTCGGCCAACCGGCAAATTTAATTCTTTTAATTTTTTAGCTAATGCTGATGCGGAAGGGTCTCCTGCGCGCCCGGCCTCATAATTTTGCAATCCAACATGCACCAGACCGCCTAAAAAGGTTCCTGCTGTTAATACAATATTGTCAGCATAAAAATTCAGGCCAATCTGAGTGATAACGCCCTTTACTCTATCCTGCTGAACGATTACATCGTCGACTGATTGTTGAAATAACCATAAATTTGACTGGTTTTCTAAGGCAGTTCTTACTGCAGCCTTATAAAGGATGCGGTCTGCTTGCGCACGAGTGGCTCTTACAGCCGGGCCTTTACTACGATTAAGGATTCTAAATTGAATACCAGCAATATCAGTCGCTCTGGCCATGATGCCGCCCATCGCATCAATCTCCTTAACTAAATGTCCTTTGCCTATTCCCCCAATGGATGGATTGCAAGACATTTGCCCCAAAGTTTCAATATTGTGTGTCAACAGCAGGGTTTTTTGACCCATACGAGCTGAGGCCAAAGCGGCTTCAGTACCGGCATGCCCTCCGCCGATTACAATGACATCAAATTTATCTGGAAACTCCATAAACTAACTACAATTAAAATTAGCAAGGTTTGAATTTTACTTTATTTCTTATAATAAATACCCTTTTAATAAAAAATAGATAAACTACAGAGTATGAAATTATTAATAAATCTTACGATTGTCTTTTTATTGTTCGGCTGCAGCTACTTCCAGAATCCACAAATTCAGCCCGTCGAATCTCTAGGAAAAAATAAATTTATAACATCTTGCGGTGGGGCCGTTGAAGACTGGGGAAGCTGTAGAAGAAAGGCTCAGTTAACTTGCGTTAATGGTTACGATGTCACAGAAAAGCTTGAGGGAAGTTCGGGCGTACATAGAAGCTTCTCTTTTTCTTGTTTATAAGTCTCTTAGCGTTTCACGTGAAACAGTTTTAACAAAGACGTTTCACGTGAAACATCATTTACCAATACAAAACTGACTAAATATTTCACCTAAAAGATCGTCTGGTGAAAACTCTCCTGTTATAGAGGATAGTGACAGCTGAGCACGAGTAAGTTCCTCGGCAACTATTTCTGCTGCCTCAATATGTAAAGTCGCATTAGTTAAAGCATCTTTAACTTGAGTCAAAGCCACCAAATGCCTGTCTCTGGCCATAAAAATATTCTGATTGTCATCTATCGATGAAGGGCTGCTTGTATTAGCTACAATCTGGTTAATTAATAATTCAACACCTTCCCCCGTTTTAGCGGACAGATAAATGTGAGCGCCCTCAGGTGAGGAAACACAGCTGGGAGAAATTTTTAACAAATCAATTTTATTAAAAACCCATATTTTGCTAATATCAGGAGGTAATCGCTCGAGAATCGTTTTTTCATATTGAGTAATACCTTGGCCTGCCTCAACTAAAAATAATGCGATATGGGCCGTTTCTAGAGACTGCCAAGTTTTTTTTATGCCCATTTTTTCAACTTGATCGTCTGTGTCCCGAAGGCCTGCGGTGTCTACAATATTTACCGGGACGCCATGGAACGACATATGCGTTGAAATAGAGTCGCGTGTTGTGCCAGCAATTTCGGTAACAATTGCTCGATCTTCGCCTGATAACTGATTAAGTAAGCTCGACTTTCCGACATTCGGCTGACCGACTAAAACAACGTCAATCCCCTCTCTTAAAAGCTTGCCTTGGTGAGCAGACTCAATAATAGAATGCATAGTTATGGTCAGTTTATTTAATTTTTCCTTAACATTGCCTTGAGTAATAAAATCAATATCTTCTTCTGGAAAATCCAAACAAGCCTCAACATACATTCTAAGCTCTACTAACTGATTAAGTAAGTCATTGATTTTAAATGAAAATTTTCCAGATAAGGAATGAATTGCGCTCTTGGCAGCTGCCTCTGTCGAAGCATTAATCAAGTCTATGACCGCTTCTGCCTGCATCAAATCCATTTTATTGTTAAGGTAGGCGCGCTTTGTAAATTCGCCAGGCTCAGCAATTATAGCGCCTCTCTCAACACAAGCAGCTACCAATTGTTTTAGGACTATGGGGCTGCCGTGTGCTTGAAGCTCCACTACATCTTCGCCTGTAAAAGAATTGGGCTTGGGAAAATAAAGTGCAATGCCTTGATCAATAATATTGTGGTTGGGGTGAATAAAGTTATGCAGTCCCGCATGTCTAGGCGTAATCTTTGCACTGCATATTGCCTGAGAAATTTCTAATGAGCGTGGGCCTGATAGTCGGACCACCCCAATGCCGCCGTTGCCAGCGGCAGTCGAGACCGCAACAATGGTTGTTGGGGCGTTAAGCATTACCTTTCTTTTTTAAGGTTTCGGCATGAATTTTTTTATTCACGTAGGATTGCTGTGCAATCGATAAAATATTATTAACCAACCAATATAAAACTAAACCTGCCGGGAAAAAGAAGAAGAATATACTAAACACAATAGGCATCCACAACATCAGCTTTGCCTGCATGGGGTCTGTTGGCTTTGGGTTCAGCTTGGTTTGTAAAAACATTGAAGCAGCCATTAGGATTGGTAATGGGCCTAATGGAAAGCCAAAAATATGCCCAATTAATGTATCAGGCTGAGATAAATCGGTGAGCCACATAAATGGTGCGTGTCTTAACTCGACAGAACCTAGCAGCATCCAATAAAGCCCTATAAAAACTGGGATCTGAATTAAAATGGGTAGACACCCACCTAAAGGATTAATTTTTTCTGTTCGATAAAGCTCCATCATGGCTTGCTGCATTTTTTGTTTATCGTCACCAAAGCGCTCTTTCATACTTTGAAGCCTTGGAGCTAACTCACGCATTTGTGCCATAGAGCGGTAGCTTGCAGCAGAAAGTGGGTAGAACAAAATTTTAATGAGCACCGTTAGGAGAATGATAGAAATACCCCAGTTGGCAACCATTTTATGAAGCCCAGACAGCACCGAAAATAAAGGGGCAGCAATAAAAGTCAACCAACCATAGTCCACTGTATATTTCATTCCTGGAGCAGCTAGCACAAGGTCATCTTTACTTTGTGGCCCAGCATATAATTTGACGTCAAATGCTATTCTTTGATTGGGGGCTACATCCGGGAGCTTGGTTACCAAGCCTGCAGCGTAAACATTTTCTGCGATTTTTTTGGAATAAAGTTCGCGACTAGACGGTGCTGATATAATCCAAGCAGTCGCAAAATAGCGCTGAATAATTCCCATCCACCCATCGTTACTAACCAAAGAAAAAGGCTCATTGTCTGTTTTCGAGAAAGCTAGCTTATTAAATTTTTCTTGTTCAGTAAAGTATGCGGAGCCTGTAAATGTTGGGGTTAGTTTAGATCCTTGGTTGGAATCTCCATCATGAATTAACTGGTAGTAAGCACTCGAAGATAAGACGCTTTGTGTCTTGTTTTCAATGTCGTAACGAACGTTAATTAGATAGGAATTTTTTGAGAACTGATAAGTTTTCTTAACACTAACCTCTGGCGAATCAAAAGTCATCGGCACATTTAATGTGTCACCGTTTAAGGCATAAGTATTTTGTGTAAACAAAAATTTTGATTTGTGGGTTGGCAGGTTCGTCCCTAACAAACCCGATTGAGCAACATACAGCGAGGACCCCGGGGAGTCTGAAAACAGAACATAATTTTCCGAAGAATTATCAGCCAAATGCTTTGCTAACATAAGGCTGCGAATATCGCCTCCCATCTCACTAATGGTAAGATTGAATTTATCAGTAGTTACATCGACTGTGTTGCCTTTTATGAGTGAATAGCCCGACGCATTGCTGGGAAGGTCATTACTCTCACCTACAATTGCGGCAGAAGGCGTAGGTATTCCGTCTTGAGAGGTGGCTGGTTTTTCTAGGGAGGGGTCTATATTTTGTCTTTGCCAAGAATCCCAAAGCAATAAAAGAGAAAAAGAAAATACTACGAAAAGAATGAGTCGTTTAGTGTCCATACCGTCCTTATAATTTATTTAGGGATAGGGTCAAGTCCAGCCTTACATCCGGGTCGACACCTTAATAGTCTTTTAATTGATAACCACAAACCTTTAGAAAAACCATATTTTTGTAATGCCTCAATTGTATACACGGAACAGGTTGGAGTAAACCTACATTGATTGCCAAAATAAGGACTAAGGGCATATTGATAAATCTTAATAATAAAAATAATCAACGACGTCATTTAACTAGCCTCCCTACCAAGTCAATCAGTTCTGATTGTATAAGAGTAAAATCATTTCTATAAAAGGACTTATGTACCCGAATGACAATATCGGAAGAAAGCGTAGGAGGTAAAAGAACTTTTAAAATTTCTCGAATGGACCGACGCATATAGTTTCGACGAACCGCTTTTTTTTCGGATTTTTTCCCAATTACGAAGCCTAGCCGAGGATGACTGAGGGCGTTAGGTGAATAATGAATAAATAAATGGGGGGAGCTTAATCGTTTTCTAAAATTAAAAACGGATGAAAAATCATCCGCATTTAATAATTTATATTCTTTGTTATTCTGCAATAGAATAATATTACAAGCCTAGGCGCGCTCTTCCTTTTGCCCGTCTTGATGCAATAACTGCACGTCCACCACGAGTTTTCATTCGAACAAGAAAGCCGTGCGTTCTAGCGCGCTTAATTTTTGATGGTTGGTAAGTCCGTTTCATTGGGTACTCCAGTACTTTAATCTTGGATCGCGAACGATACCCCAGAATAGAGGCGTTGTCAATAATATTAAAATGAAGTATTTAGATAAAAGCCTGTGGATAACTTTTAACATTTAGGCTAAGATGAAAGCCACTAAAAAAATACTTTAAGACAACTCCGTTGATGGAAATTGATAAATTCTGGTCGCTATGTTTAGAGCAGTGTAAAAAAGATTTAACTGCTCAGCAATATAATACGTGGCTCAAACCCCTAAGCTTTGAATTAGACAAAACGGAAAATACGTTTCTCATTGTTGCGCCCAATCAATTTGTTTTGCAATGGGTGAAGGAGAGATTTAATGATGGATTAATGGAGCTTACCAAGACGCACCTTAAATCTTTCCAACTAGAATACAAGGTTAACAAGCGGTCGGCACCTCGATCAACAAATGGTTTAGAAAAAATTGTTCTGCAAAAAACAGAAAAAGTGGCTGCCGCAAAAACTAACGGACTTAACAAAGCATTCACGTTTGAAAACTTTGTTACAGGAAAGGCAAACCAACTAGCGGCGGCGGCCGCAAAACAAATTGCCGAAAACCCAGGTACCGCATACAACCCCCTATTTATTTATGGTGGCGTTGGCCTAGGGAAGACCCATCTAATTCATGCGATTGGCAATCACCTAAAAGAGTTACAGCCGGACGCTAAAATAAAATACCTGCATGCCGAGCGATATGTTCATGACGTTGTAAAAGCATATGAAAACAAATCATTTGATAGCTTTAAAAAAAATTATCACTCCTTAGACTTGCTGTTAATTGATGACATTCAATTTATTGCCAAAAAAAATCGGACCCAAGAAGAGTTTTTCTATGCCTTTAACAGCCTCATTGAAAATAAAAAACAAATTATTATTACCTGTGACAGCTACCCTAAGGAGATTGCCGGGGTTGATGAGCGCCTGAGAACTCGATTTAGCTGGGGGCTAACAGTAGCAATCGAGCCTCCAGAACTAGAAATGCGTGTTGCCATCCTGTTGAGAAAAGCCCAAGAAAATAAAATGTTGCTTCCGGAAGACGTAGCTTTTTTTATCGCGAAACAAATACGCTCTAATGTTCGTGAGCTTGAAGGGGCCCTTAATAGAATACTTGCAATGTCTAATTTCACAGGCAGAGCCATAGACCTTAGTTTAGCCAAAGAGTCATTGAAAGACTTAATTGCAGTTAGGGGCAGGCAAGTCAGCGTTGAAAATATTCAAAAAACCGTAGCAGAATACTATAAAATTAAAATTGCAGACATCCACAGCAAAAAACGCTCGCGGAATTTCTCTCGACCAAGACAAATAGCAATGTCCTTAACCCGAGAACTTACAAATCTGAGCTTTCCGGAAATAGGTGAGGCTTTCGGTGGCAGACATCACACAACCATCATGCATGCCTGTGATGAAATAGAACAACTTCGACTGAATGACCACAATATTGGGCAAGACTTAGGATTTTTAACCCAAGTGCTCCGTGGATAAAAAATTATAAAAAGAAAAATGTTATGGACAGCCTGTGGATAAAAAATTAGTTTAAAATCATTTTGTGGAACAAAAAAATATTATGCACAACTCATCCACAGTAAACTGATGACTAAATCAGAGCATAAAAAAGACACTAAACAACTGTTTTAAATAGCATTAAAGCCGTAAACTGTTAAAAAGCCCGCTATTATTATTATTATTATTTATATAAAGAAAAAACTATGAATATAAAGATTAAACGAGATCTACTTTTAAAGCCCCTTTCCAATGTTTCAGGGATTGTAGAAAAGAGGCATACACTTCCTATACTTTCTAATTTATTGTTAGAAGGAGAAGTAGGAGTATTAAAATTCACAGCTACCGACCTAGAAGTTCAAATCTCTCTGTCTATTCAAGCAGACATTACGGAACCATTTAAAACCACTATAGCAGCAAGGAAGCTCTTTGATATTACTCGAGCCCTTCCGGAAGAAAGTATTTTAGACATACAAATTAACGAGCCAAAGGTTACGGTAAAAGCTCAAAAAAGTAGATTTAACTTACAAACACTACCATCGAAAGATTACCCTGTAATGGTGAAAAATGAAGAAGAAGCCATTTCATTTATAGTTGCTCAAAATCAACTAAAATCACTCTTAAAACAAGTTGATTTTTCAATGGCACAACAAGACATTCGCTATTATTTGAATGGATTGTTGTTTGAGGTGGACGGAAAAAAAATAAACATTGTAGGTACAGATGGGCATCGCTTAAGCTTTACTTCGACCAGCTTGAAAGAGGCAAAAGAAAAAACACAAACCATTGTTCCAAGGAAAACAATACTGGAGCTCACAAAACTTCTGGGTGACGATGAGCAGCCCACCGTAATTAGCATTACAAAAAACCAAGTAACATTCAAATTTAATGATATTGATTTAATCACTAAGGTGATCGACGGAAAGTTCCCAGACTATCATCGCGTAATTCCTGTTGGGCACTCCAATGTGTTTGATGTTGATAGGGTGACTTTATTATCAGCAATGCAAAGAGCTTCGATTTTATCAAACGAAAAATATCGTGGTATTCGCATGGTGATTGAAGAAAATAATCTAAAATTAATCAGCTCAAACAGCGAACAAGAACAGGCGGAAGAAGAGATAGAAATTAATTATTCAGGTCCTGGGATTGATATTGGTTTTAATGTGACATACTTAATTGATGTTTTGGTGAACATTCAGTTTGATACACTAACATTTGCTTTTAATGATTCAACGAGTAGCTGCTTAATAACAATACCGAATAATAATGATTATAAGTATGTAGTTATGCCCATGAGAATTTAACAACAGAGAAACTAATGACGGAATCTATAGAAGAACAAAACAACAAAGAATATAACTCAGACAGCATTAAGGTTCTTAAGGGACTCGACGCCGTAAGAAAAAGACCCGGCATGTATATTGGCGACACCTCTGATGGAAGCGGACTTCATCATATGGTGTTCGAGGTATTAGACAATGCCATCGATGAGTCGCTAGCGGGCCACTGTACCACCATACAAGTGATCATTCATCCTAATAACTCAATCACCGTGACAGACAATGGCCGAGGAATTCCAACGGACGTAAAAGAGGACGACGAATTCAAGCGGTCAGCGGTTGAAATTGTTATGACCGAGCTTCATGCTGGCGGTAAGTTTGATCAAAACTCTTATAAGGTTTCAGGCGGGTTACATGGTGTTGGGGTGTCAGTTGTGAATGCGCTCTCTGAGTGGTTGAAGCTCAAAGTTTATCGAGGCGGCAGCTCACATGAAATGGAATTCAAACGCGGTGAGCGAGTTGCGCCACTGAAAGTAACAGGGCCCTCTACAAAAACAGGCACAGAAATAACCTTTCTACCTGCCACAGAAACATTCACCAATATAGATTTTCATTTTGATTTGTTATCAAAAAGAATCCGCGAACTTTCATTTTTGAACAACGGGGTTAAAATTGACCTTATTGATCACCGCACAGGCCGAACAGAAAATTTCGAGTTTTCAGGGGGAATTAAAGGTTTTGTTGAATACATGAATCGATCAAAAACGGTTCTACACACCACTCCGTTTCATGCTATTGGAGAGAAAGACGGCATAACAATCGAAGTGAGTATGCAATGGAATGATTCCTACGGGGAAAACGTTCAATGTTTTACTAACAACATCCCTCAACGAGACGGCGGCACCCACCTAACCGGGCTAAGGGCTGCGATGACGCGAACAATTAATACCTATATCGAGTCTAACGAGCTGGCTAAGAAGGCTAAAGTAGACACAGGCGGAGACGATATGCGTGAGGGGCTGACTTGTGTGTTATCAGTAAAAGTACCCGAACCAAAGTTTTCATCTCAAACAAAAGATAAATTGGTTTCAAGTGAGGTTCAGCCAGTAGTGTCAGACTTGGTTGGAAAGAAGCTGACAGAGTACTTATTAGAACACCCGCAAGACGCAAAAATTATTTGTAATAAAATCGTGGATGCGGCGAGAGCAAGAGAGGCAGCACGAAAAGCACGAGACATGACGCGACGAAAGGGTGCGATGGACTCGATGGGGCTCCCTGGAAAATTAGCCGACTGCCAAGAAAAAGACCCAGCACAGTGTGAAATATACTTAGTCGAAGGTGACTCTGCTGGCGGGTCCGCAAAACAGGGACGTGACCGAAAAAATCAAGCCATCCTTCCGCTAAAAGGAAAGATTCTAAACGTAGAAAAAGCCCGCCTAGATAAAATTTTATCTTCCCAAGAAATAACGACCCTTATCACGGCGCTTGGTGCGGGAATTGGCCAAGAGTTCGCGCCAGAAAAATTACGGTACCACCGAATTATTATCATGACGGATGCCGACGTGGATGGCGCACACATTCGAACATTGTTATTAACATTCTTCTTTAGACAAATGACCGCATTAGTTGAAAAGGGCCATATTTATATTGCGCAACCACCTTTATATAAAGTAAAACAAGGTAAGGATGAGCGTTATTTAAAAGACGAGCAGGAATTAGACCAGTACTTGGTTGACTCAGCATTAAACGACGCATCGTTATTAACCAAAGTAGGCGGAGCAACATTGACTGGGGATGCCCTGGGAACTATCGCAAGAGAAATGGTTTTAACCGAGGCAGTTATTCGTCGCTTAGCTAAACGCTATGATGAGTCCCTGGTCAGGGCTATTCATGTTTTAGGCGAGATTGATTTATCAAGCGAAGCAGTGACCCAACAATATTCCGACAACCTTAAAAAGATGATGCTTAAAGACAGCATTAATTTCGAAGTAAAACAAAACCTAAACAGCAATCAATACCTCATTGAAATTAATCAATATGTTCATGGAAATTTACAAATCAGCAAACTAGATGAAGAGTTTCTAATGAGCGGAGAATACCGACAAATTATTAAGTCTTCAAATTTAACGCGTGATTTAATTGGACCGGGAGCTGTTATTTCACGTGGAGAAAAATCAAAAGCCACCACGAACTTTCATGACGCATTAGCTTGGCTTATGGCGGAAGCAAAACACACATTGAATATTCAGCGATACAAAGGGCTTGGCGAAATGAACCCCTCACAACTTTGGGAAACCACAATGGACCCTAGTGTAAGGCGTTTGCTGAAGGTCACTATTGAAGACACGATTGCGCTGGAAGAAACATTCACAGATTTAATGGGCGATAATGTTGAGCCTAGAAGAGCATTTATTGAAAAAAATGCCTTAGGCGCAAGTAATCTGGACATTTAATCTTGACGCTTAGCGAGCTTAGATTCGTTGTTGCTGTAGCCCGTGAAAAAAATTTTAGGAGAGCGGCTGAAAAATGTTTTGTCAGCCAGCCAGCATTAAGTTTAGCGATTAAAAAACTAGAAGAAGAATTAGGCCTGTCCTTATTTGAGAGAAATCGTTCAGAAGTTAGTATTACTTCAGTAGGCCAATTGATCATTAACCAAGCTAACGTTGTTCTGGACGAAGCTGCTAAAATCAAAGAACTAGCTTTTCAGGGTGACAGCCAACTAAAACAGCCTTTTAGCCTCGGGCTTATTTATTCCATTGCCCCCTATCTTTTACCATTAATGATTCCAATACTCCGTAAAGATTCTCCGGAAATGCCCCTAGAAGTGGAAGAAAATATTACAAAGAATCTAGAAGAGAATTTAAGGAAAGGTAAGCTCGATGCTGCAATTATTGCTTTGCCTTTTGATGCCCCCGGCATTGAATGCGTACACCTTTATGATGAGCCGTTTGTGGTTATTGTTCCCACTAAACATATTTGGGCAGATAAAAAATCATTAAGCACACAAGACGTTGGAATGGAGAGGGTAATGCTACTAGATAACGTACATTGTTATAGCAAGCAAATTGTAGAGGCTTGCCCGGGGCTCAAAGACAATCGAGATCTACAGTTAGGGAACTCATTAGAAACAATTAGAAATATGGTTGCTTCAAATCTAGGGATTTCTGTGCTGCCTAAATCAGCAACATCCGCAAGGTATGACAACCCATTAGTGAAGACTATCCCCTTCAACGACCCAAAACCCTACCGCAAGGTGGCATTGGCCTATCGTAAAAGTACGGTCAAAAAAAAGGCCATTGACCACATTGTAGAGTCGATTAAAAAAGTTGATTTAAAAGCCTTTGTGGCCTAAATTATTTTTCTAATGCAGCCAGAAGAAGCTGGGATTGAGCCAGGATAAAATCTTTCAACAATTCAACTGAACGATTGAGTGACATAGGATTTAATGTAACAACGTGCCACTTTCTGACAATAGGCGTATGTTGGATATCAAGAACCTTTAATTGCCCGCTCCGTATTTCATTGCTAATGGTGTGACGAGACACAAAGGATATTCCAAGGTCGGCAATGACGGCCTGGATTATACTTTCGTTCCTAGACATCTCCATCACAATGTTAGGCTGAATCGCATGTTCCTGGATAAAGGACTCCATATGCGCCCGGGTACCAGAACCGGTTTCTCGGGTAATTAAATCATAATCATTCAGCGACTGAGGCGAAATTTTTTTTAGCTTAGCAAGTGGATGATTTTCAGAGGCAATAAACACATTGGGATGGTCCCCAATTACGTAGGCCTTAGTATCAATTTCTTTTGGAACCAACCCCATAATTGCAATATCAATTTCACCGTCACGTAACAAATCAATTAATTGTTCACGATTTCTAACGTCAAGAATAATTTTATATTGCCCATGAGTTTCACGAAACATTTTTAATACTTGAGGAACAAAATATTGGGCAGTGCTAATAATCCCCACCCGAATAACTTCAATTCGCTCACCTTTAAGCTGCTTGATAACTTTTTCTGCCTCATTTAAGGTTTGAAGAATATGACGAGCACGATTTAAAAAATACTCACCCGCAGAAGACAGCTGAATAGTTTTGCCTTCTTTAATGAATAATGGAGTATTCACAAGAAGTTCAATTTCCTTAATTTGCATAGAAATCGCAGGAGGGGAAACGTGGACCTCTTCGGCCGCCCTTGTAAAGTTAAGGTGTTTTGCTGCAGCAACAAAGATACGTAATTGCTTGGTCGAAATATTTATCATTAAGAAAATCTTATTATTAAATTAATTAATTATTAGTTTACCTTAATTTAAAAAAACACTAAAGTTAAATACGATACCAATAAACTATTGAGGGGGAAACATTTTATGAGCAAAGAAAAAACAATGGCAGAAGGTGAAGACCGTTATCAAGCAGGCGAGATGGAATACGCCCGAATGAGATATTGGAAGCCAAACAATTAATAAAAAGGACTTAATTGTTATTGAAGCTGTGGACATTCGGCCCCGTAGATTTTTTTGCTAGGAAAATAAACAGATGATGAACCTACAAAATTTTATGACCAAAATGAATGTTTCACCGCCTCTAGAAGAAGCAATTTTAGCGCTTGCAAATGCAATGGTTGAAACAGGAGAGGCGCTAACTAAAGCCCCCATTAATAAACAACTCGGCAAATTAGACCAAGAGAATGTGCAAGGCGAAACGCAAAGTGAACTCGATGTAATAAGCAATGATATTTTTATGAAAAATTTAGAAGACACCCATGCAGTAATTGGTGTTGTTTCAGAAGAGATAGAGAAAGAAATTATTTTTGATAAGCCCAGAAGAGATTGTCAGCTACTCGTATTTTTTGATCCATTGGATGGGTCGTCTAATATTGACCCAAATATTACGGTTGGATCTATTTTTTCAATTTATGAGTTGAAACATGACGATCCCGTTGCCCCAGAAGATTTTCTACAGACTGGTAGGGATCAGGTAGCAGCAGGATTTAGCGTTTATGGATCCTCAATGACCTTGATATTAACTGTCGGAAATGGCACCTTTAAATTTTGTTATGATCAAAGCTCAAAATTTTTTTCATGCACAGAAGAAAACATTAAAATCAGTCCAGACGCTAATGAATTTGCAATTAATATGAGCAATCAAAGGTTTTGGTCTAAGCCCATTCAGAAATATGTCGAGGATTGTTTATTAGGCGAGACAGATGTTAGAAAAAAAGATTTTAATATGCGATGGATTGGATCAATGGTTGCAGATCTAAGCCGCGTGCTAACGCGTGGCGGGATTTATTTGTATCCCAAGGGCAATAAAAAACCAGAGCGTGCTGGACGGCTTCGCCTTATGTATGAAATTAATCCCATGGCATTGATCATTGAACAAAGTAAGGGCTCATGTACGGATGGTGTTAATCGTATTCTTGATATAAAGTCAGATAATATTCATCAGCGTGCCCCTGTTGTGGCTGGCTCTAAAAATGAGGTCGATTTAGTAAAACATTATTATCAGGACATTTGATTAAGCATTTTAAATGCGTCAAAAAAAATAAAAGGAGCAACGTGTGTCACAAAAATATCCAATTATTGCCGTAACTGGATCGTCTGGTTCAGGAACGTCGACCGTAAGAGATAGCTTCCAGCATATTTTCACACGTGACAGTATCACTGCCAGTATGATTGAGGGGGACGCATTTCATAAATATGAGCGTCATGAAATGGATGAGTTAATTAAAAAAAATGAAAAGAATGGTGACGTTAACTTTAGTCACTTTAGTCCAGACGCCAATTTATTAAATAAGTTAGCCAATACTTTTAGAATATTTGGAGAAACGGGAAAATATAAAACTAGGCGCTACATTCATACTGATGAGGAAGCCAGAATCTATGGCCAAAAAACAGGAACTTTAACTCCCTGGGTGAATGCAACATCAGACCTCTTATTTTATGAAGGATTGCATGGTGGTTATGCGGGGCCGGGCGCTGATGTTGCTAAACATGTAGATTTATTAGTTGGTGTGGTTCCGATTATTAATCTAGAGTGGATCCAGAAATTACATCGAGACAATAGGATTCGTGGCTATTCGAAAGAAGCTGTTATAGATACGATTTTAAATCGAATGCCGGATTATATTCATCATATCACCCCGCAATTCTCAAGGTCCCACATCAATTTTCAGAGGGTACCGTTAGTAGATACCTCTAACCCCTTTATTGCCCGAGACATTCCAAGCGCTGACGAAAGTTTTGTAGTGATTCGATTTAGCGATCCCTCGAATGTAGATTTTGCTTATTTATTAAGAATGCTGCATGGATCTATGATGACGCGACCAAATACGATTGTTGTGCCCGGTGGAAAAATGGGCTTAGCCATGCAATTTATTTTTACCCCTCTTATAAGAGGCCTCAATGATAAAAGGAAAAAAAAGTGGCGCTTATCACACTAAAGCAATTATTAGACAATGCTGCTGGCATGGGAAAATCAATGCATGAAAAAAAAGATGATTTTGATTCTCGTTATTTCCTAAAAGTAGCAACAGCTTGTGCTCAAGAAGTCTGGGAGCGTTTTATAGCTTTTGGCAGCGCAGACTATACCGACAAAATTAGTAGTGTCTCCTTGTCTGACATGGCAAAACATTATGCATAGCAAAAAACTTATTGTTGGTAATTTAAAAATGCACGGACGATTAAAGTGGAACGAGGATATGTTAACAGCGCTATTAACAAAGATAGGCAAGATTAATAATTTAGACATTGCCCTTTGCCTTCCCTTCCCTTATTTATGGCGAGCCCAATCTATTTTGTCAGGAACCAATATTGCCTGGGGGTCGCAAAATGTTAGCCAATATGAGGATGGAGCCTTTACCGGGTCTATATCATCTTATATGGTGGCAGAGTTTGGATGCCGATATGCAGCTATTGGACACTCTAAAAGGCGCGCGCTAACCAGTGAAAATTTTCAAAGTGCTGCGAATCGATTTACACAAGCCCTCAAAGCAAATCTGACCCCGATATTTTGTGTGGGAGAAAAGGAAGGCGAGCGGGAAAAGGGGAACGCAAAAGCTGTGGTTGAGAGTCAAGTTCGTGCGTTATTGGGAAGTCTTGATCCTCAAATGCTCGAACTGATGGTTAAGAACAAAGCTGTGTTTGCTTACGAACCTGCCTGGGCAATTGGCACTGAAAATTTTGCGAAACCTAAAGCCGCTAATGAGATGCATGAGATGATTCGTAAAATTATTGCAGAAAAAAACTCAGAATATGCAAAACAGGTTAAGATTATTTACGGTGGGAGTATGACCCCTGACAACGCAGAAGCCTTATTAACAATGGATAATATTGATGGTGGTTTAGTAGGGCGCTGCTCGATTGATCCAAGCGCATTTTCTCAAATTTGTGAAACGGCCAATCAACTCAAATGTGGAGAGACGTCTTAGTGAAGATAGGCATCGTAAAAGAAACTCTTATAGGCGAAGCGCGAGTGGCTGCTACCCCGGAGACTGTAAAAAAATTAAGAGCGCTTAATCAAGAGGTTCTAGTAGAATTCGGTGCCGGAATAGGTGCGGCTATTTCAGACGAGATGTTTCAAAACGAAGGGGCGACAATAGTTAGCCGCGCTGAAGTATTACGAGCTGATCTCATTCTGCAAGTGCGCGCTTTAAGCTCACATGAGGTTGAACAGCTTCAGCCGCATCAATGCCTTGTGGGTTTGTTGGAGCCTTACAATGAGACACTTAAAAATCTTTTTTTCAAAAAAAACATTACTGCATTTGCTTTAGAAGCATTGCCTAGAAATACACGGGCGCAGTCGATGGACGTTCTATCCTCGCAAGCAAATATCGCCGGCTACAAGTCTGTGATTTTAGCAGCAGACTATTATAAAAAATTTATGCCAATGCTTATGACGGCAGCAGGAACTGTAAAAGCAGCCAAGGTTATTGTGCTGGGTGCTGGTGTAGCAGGGTTGCAAGCTATTGCAACTGCAAAACGTTTGGGGGCAATGGTAGAAGCCTCTGATGTTAGGCCTGCAGTTAAGGAACAAATTGAATCCTTAGGGGCAAAGTTTATTGACGTGCCGTTTGAAACGGATGAGGAAAAAGAAAATGCAGCTGGTCAAGGGGGCTATGCTAAACCAATGCCAAAATCTTGGCTAGACAGGCAAAGTCAATTGGTAGCAGAGAAAGCAGTATTGGCTGACATCATTATTACGTCAGCGCTAATTCCAGGCCGGGAGCCCCCCATTCTAATATCTGCAGAAACAGTAAAGAAAATGAAAGCAGGATCTGTGATTGTGGATATGGCAGCAGGCCTTGCGATAGATGGGTCAGGCAATTGTCCATTAACGAAAGCTAACCAGATCATTGTGATTAATGGAGTTACGGTGATTGGTTTGACAAATTTACCAAGCCTTTTGAGCACGGATGCTTCGGCACTATATTCGCGCAATATTTTAGAATTCATCAAGCTCTTGTTTGATGACTCAGGAAAAATTAACATTAATCTTGAGGATGAGCTTGTCAAAGGGTGTTTATTAACCAATGGAGGCAAGCTCATATAGGAGCAATTATGGCGGAATTACTTACCATTCAAAATATTTCAATTTTCGTATTAGCCATTTTCGTAGGCTATCACGTTGTCTGGAACGTTACCCCGGCGCTTCATACCCCATTGATGTCTGTGACCAACGCAATTTCAGGCATCGTTATTGTCGGCGCCATCCTTCAGGTAGGAGACCATAATGCGGATTTAGTGACATTTAGCAACATTTTAGGTGCAATTGCTATATTTTTCGCGTCAATTAACATCTTTGGCGGATTTTTTGTGACGCATCGTATGCTCGAGATGTTTAAGAGGAAAAAATCAAAGCGAGACGAGACACATGAGTAACCACGCCCTTTCAAGCATAGCGTATTTACTCGCGGCGATTTTTTTTATATTAGCTTTAAGGGGGCTTTCATCGCCAACCTCAGCCAGGCTGGGTAATTTATTTGGCATGATTGGAATGACAATTGCCATTGCTGCTACCTTGTGGCTGGGAGAATATTTAAACATTATTTTAATTCTTATCCCACTTTTCCTGGGTGGGAGCATTGGAATCTATACGGCAAAAAAAGTCCAAATGACCAAAATGCCGGAATTAGTTGCCCTCATGCATTCTTTTGTAGGGCTTGCGGCTGTTTTAATAGGGGTCGCAGCGGTATTTAATGCGTACGAAACACATTCAACTATTCAGCGCTTTGAATTGTTTATTGGGGCGTTTATTGGGGCCATAACTTTTACAGCATCGATAGTTGCATTTGGAAAGTTGTCTGGCAAGTTTGGAGCCAAGGCAATTGTTTTTCTTGGACAACATTGGATTAATCTTATTTTAGCGATTTCTATGGTTACATGTGGGGTGATTTATTTTCAATCAGAATCAATTTTGGCATTTTTAATAATGGTGGCGTTAGCGTTAGTGTTAGGCGTGACCTTGATTATTCCAATAGGTGGAGCAGATATGCCAGTCGTTGTGTCTATGTTAAACAGTTATTCGGGTTGGGCTGCAGCCGGAATTGGTTTTACACTCAATAATTCAGTACTTATTATTGCTGGGGCGTGCGTGGGATCCTCTGGTGCAATCTTGTCTTATATTATGTGTAAAGCAATGAACCGTTCGATCATCTCAGTCATGCTGGGAGGTTTTGGATCTGACGTAACAACAGAGATTTCGACCGGAGGGGAGCGACCTGTGAAATCTGGATCTGTAGAGGACGTGGCTTATTTAATGTCAAATGCAGACTCTGTGATTATTGTACCGGGGTATGGACTAGCCGTAGCTAGAGCACAGCATGCCTTGCAAGAACTTACTGCAAAATTGATCGAAAAAGGAGTCACCGTTAAATATGCGATTCATCCCGTGGCTGGTCGAATGCCCGGCCATATGAATGTCTTGTTAGCCGAAGCTGACGTGCCGTATGAACAAGTCTTAGAGATGGAAGATATCAATGGGGAGTTTAGTCAGACCGATGTGGTCCTAGTCATTGGAGCCAATGATGTGGTTAATCCTGCTGCGAAAACACCCGGAAGCGCAATTTACGGAATGCCTATCCTAGAGGCACAGAAGGCTAAAATGATTATTGTTAATAAAAGATCAATGGCGCCTGGTTATGCAGGGCTAGATAATGATCTCTTTTATTTGGACAAAACGACCATGCTATTCGGGGATGCGAAGAAAGTGGTCGAGGAGCTCGTTAAGGCGATATAAAAAAGTCATCGGGCAAAAGTTGTAATATCATAAGGATTCGTGAACATCTAAATTAAGCTAATGTCAGAAATCTACGAAAATGTTTTAAACTTTATAATGAACAACCCCAATAATATTGTGGTAGCTGTTTTGGCGGTGTCCATTGCTATTGTTTTTATTTCAATTGTCTATGTATTGCTCCAGTCAGCAGAGCCACCAATTCCCCAAGCGAAGAAACCAAAAATAGAAAAAAAAATACCCAAGCATGAAAGTACAACCATTATGGGAAAAACTAATAAAGTGAAATACACTAAAGAATTTTTAAGGCGAGTTAAAGGACTTGATTTAGACCTAAAATAAAAATTACAAGGATGATAGAAAAGTGATGGCCGAAATTCTGTCTAGGTGGCAGATTAGAAAGATGATGAATAATCTAAAAACGAACTAAATGGCTTGTGTAACAGCCATGCAATAGGTCATTAATAAACCTAACACCAAAATAAAATTTAATAAATGATTCATGAAGAAGATTTTACAGAATGATTAAAACCAATGTGGTACTGCGAATCATTATCATTTTGATTTAGATGTAGGTCTCAACTTTCCCAGGCGCAGAAATTCCCTCTTAAAATAATGAACATAATTGACAATAAGGAAGTAATTTTTTGTCATATCAATACTAAGATTTTTAGAGGCAATTAAATGGTACAAAAGCATTAGGCTCACCAAATGCATTTAATTTATCCTCATCCTGACTTTTCAGAAAATTAATCGTCTACCAACGGAAGGAAAAAGTTGTAGAAGATTAATTTTCCCCTAATTATTTTTCTTCTGCCGCTGGGTTGGTGCGAAAACCAACCACCATTAAGGGTCAATTTATGCATTCACTAATAAGAAGTGTTTGATATGTACATGTCAAAATCGAATCAAATTAAAGCAAAGAAAAAATCCATACAACGTGCTATTCGATATTCGATTTGATAGCTGGAGCTTCAATGGCTATGAGGCAGGCAAATTAAAAGCACAAGAACTTTGTGAGCAAGCAGGAAAAGTGAATTACCTGAACCTATAAATTAAACGTGATAAGGTAATTGTTGGAGGAACTATGAGTGATCTTAAAAAAGCCACAGAAGTGATGCAGCTTATTAACGGTAATGACCAGCAACGACATAAAGGCTTTGATCTATTTAATAGGTATTTCACGATGGAGTTTATTCGATTTTTGCAGAACCGAGGATTAAGTTATGAAGACGCAAAAGATGTGTGCCAAATGACCACGATTAAAATTTTTAAAAAAGCAGACACTCTAAAAGAGTTAGCCTATGCAAGAACATGGATGTATCAAATTTTAAGAAGAACATTGTTTGATTTTTCAAAAACAAAACAAAACTATCAAAAAATATTCGAAGAATATGATGAAAGCACTCTTATTGATAGTGATGGATTCAATAAAATTCAAACCTCATCGTCTGAATCATCCCTCATAAATCATATCCCTGGTAAGTATCAAGATCGTAGCAGTTGTGTCTCAGGTGAATTGGATAAATTTTCTATTGAGAATCCTGAACGAGCTCATGCGCTGCGCTTACAAATGGACGGATTTGATATCTCATTCATTGCAGATTGTATTGGCCGAACCTCTGGGGCCACCAAAGAATACCTTAACCAATGCCGAAAAAAATTAGCACCTTGGCTCGAAAAATGTTTGAAAATGGACGTATTCTAAGATGACTAAAAAAGACATCCAACTCGATCAAGACTGGCTGAACGTTATTACCGGCGATGTCGTTATTAACATGGACAAAAAGTGGCAGCTTCAGGCGCGTCTCGTTCGAACAGCATTGCTTAAACAGAAATTTCAAATAGAAAACCGCATTCCAGATCAGGACCTGCATTTTCAGAAAAAATTACGCACGGTTCTTGAGCAAGAGGGGCTGCTCAAATCTGAATCGAAGATTCAATCATGGGGCGAGCATAAATCAAAAGCGTTAGTATTTTTGCTGGTTGCTGCGGGAGTTGTTTGGGCCACTAAAATAGAGCCGCACTTTACCAAAGCCCAAATAACAGTACATTCAGTCACCGAAGAAAAAGTTACCAAAACCCAGCAGCAGGATTTTTGGGCAAGTAATTTTAATAACGGATCCTTCACAGGCTTCTGGTCACGGCTAAATAATTACGTAGATCTTGCCCCAAAAGAAACCACTATTACTTATGACACTGCATGCCATCCAGAACATTTGACCATTGAGGGGTGCTCTAAATTAGCTCTAGAATTTAATTCAGCGGCACAATTTAATATGGGCTTGATGTATGAGCAGGGCATAAATGTCTCGCGGGATTACAATCGATCGCTGGAGTGGTATAAAAAATCCGCCGCCCTGGGCAATACCCAAGCGAAATTTAATATGAATTACCTCATTATTAAAAAACTTGTTCAATAGTTAATTAATGCCCTGACCTTTAGAGATTTTTACCGTCTACCAGATAACAACAATTATTCGAGGCCAGACGATGAAACTAAATAAAATTACCTTAGCGCTATCCCCGCTGTTATTTCTATCCACTATGGGTTATGCACAGACAAACTGCCAAGAAGAAAATTTTTGGCAGGTCTGGTACCCAAAAGGGCAGTTTGTTGGGTTTGGAACCCCCCCATCCATAAATAAAATAGCGATAGCACAATATGAATTCGCAGAAAAATATCACAGTGGCAATATTTTAACTAAAGATTATTCTCGCGCATTAGATCTTTTTAAAAGGGCGGCTGATCAGGGTTTAACGCAAGCACACTTCAAGTTAGGACTTATTAATCATTACGGACAAGGTAAGGCTAAAGATCTAAATTCTGCTTATCTCCATTATGAGAAAGCTGCACAACATTCCAGCCCTGAGGCAGAGTTTAATTTAGGCCTTATGAACCGCTATGGTATAGGGCGGACTAAGAATATGACGGCTGCGTTCAAATGGTTTACTAAAGCTGTACAAGCAAAAACTGCTCAAAATATTGGTCGCTGTGAAATTAATTTAACCGGCGTCAAAGAAGCCCAATTTAATTTAGCACAAATGTATCACTATGGATTGGGGACGGCAAAAGACATGACGCATGCAGCTTACTGGTACGAGCAATCTGCGGCACATCAAATGAAAGAAGCCCAATTTAATTTAGCCAAGCTATTACTATCAGGAGAAGGAATTGACTATGATTTTGTTCGAGCTATGGAGAACTATCGATTATCTGCGGAACAAGGTTTGGGTGAAGCGCAGCTTAATTTGGCACAAATGTATCACTACGGACCGAGTAACTTCCAAGATCAGGTTGTTGCATATCATTGGTATCAGAAAGCAGCCGCTAAAGGACACCTAGAGGCAGAATTTAATTTAGGATTAATGAATCACTATGGTCGTGGCACGAACCAAAATTATGTCGCGGCCTTAAATCATTATTCTAAGGCGACTAACGCCAACATTCCAGAAGCGTATTTAAATCTTGGTTTTTTACATCACTACGGACTTGGGGTGCCTGTTGATGAAAAAAAATCCTTTGAATATTTCACGGTGGCAGCAAAACACAATCTTCCCCAAGCGCAATACCACCTTGGGGTTTTATACCGAGATGGAAACTGGGTTGTTCAAGATAAAACTAAATCTTTGTACTGGTTTGATAAAGCTTCTCATCAAGGATTGCCCGAAGCGGATCTTATGATTCAAGATCTAGCAATGCGGGAACCAGACGATGTGGATTTATACGTAACCAATGAGGAGAGAATCTATGCTTATTAAAAATATAATTAAAGCCACCGTAATACTGATTGCTTTAATGGCGCTGGTTGGTGTGGTAGATTCATCTGTAAAACAAAAGATGGCCAGAAATTATGAAATTAGTCATTAAAAAAATAGCATTAATTAGTATTTTTTTAGTGGGGTGTGCCACGGCAGAAGTGGACGTTGGTGAAATTGCCATTTTCATCCATGAACCCTACGCCATTGCTAATAAACTCTAAATTTTACTCAATACGGCAGTCAAAGGCATGAGTAGGCTGTTGGGGGAAATTCAACCCTATAACCATGTCAGTCATTGTGTGAAAGCCCCTCCTCTTTCTAGACAATGGACGCTTTACCCCCGTAAGGGGTTCAAATAGCTTAATAAAAAACCCCTAACGCAGAATTTCAGAGGAGCGTTAAGGGTTTTCAAGGAGTTGAAGCAATATGAAACAAGAAAAAAATTAATCTAAGAAATCTTTTTCTATGACTATAATTATTAAGGATGAAAATGACAGTAAGATGACAAAGTTGGTTATCTATTACGGGAATTCAATTGTCGACAGAAGAAATGAAATATTTTCAGTGTTAGTGGAAACTGAGGTTAATTGTAAAGCAGAAGAAATGACAGATCTAACTATGAGGGTATATGAGGAGTTTGATTTAAAAGGTGAGACTTATCCTTTACCAAAGAGCGCCATTCCAAGCGCCTTCAAGGTTAACCCTAATACGCCCAATTATTTTTTATTTGATGCGCTCTGTAATTATTAAGCCTTTAGTTTGAGCCCATGTGACTAATAAATACATGATAAAATTCAATTATGGCAATCGTAAAATATCTCATTATTTTTTCATTAATTTTTTCTTCCCAACTTATGGCTACTGAAGAACCTGAATTCACACTAATTCTTAAAGATAATCATTTCGAAATAAGGGAGTATGCCCCAAGGATCATGGCACAAGTCAGTACCAGTGGTGATTTTGATGAGGCGTCTAGTGGGGGATTCAAAGTCCTTGCTGATTATATATTTGGTGAAAATATCATCAAGGATCGGGCAGAAAAAATATCCATGACAGCCCCTGTCTTAGCAGAAAAAAATAATAATGAATGGCTCATCTCATTTGTTATGCCAAGAAAATATTCGATGGAAACCCTTCCTAAACCAATAAGCTTAGATGTTAGGTTGACAGAGGCCCCTAAAGAAAAGTTTGCGGTTATTGTATTTTCTGGTTTAGTCCGAGAGTCAAACTACAATGAAAAATTTCAACTATTAAATGAGTTTATAAAAGATAAAGGACTTATTTCCTTAGAAGTATTGCAGGTGGCTAGATACAATCCCCCCTGGACCCTGCCATTTTTTAGGCGGAATGAACTGTTAATTAAAATACAATAGAAAGTAGTTAAGTACATACTAATTATTACGCTTTAATCTGCCATTATGAATAAATTACATCAACTTTATACTTATATTCTGCGTTTAGCCTCACATGCTAAAGCCAGTTACTATCTTTTTATATTGAGCTTTACAGAATCTTCATTCTTTCCGATTCCTCCTGATGTAATGTTGGCTCCTATGTGCCTAGCAAAACCGTCTAAAGCATGGAAGTTCGCCTTGATAACGACAATAGGCTCTGTGTTGGGTGGAGTCCTAGGTTATATCATAGGTAAATTTTCATTTGACTATATTGAACCCTTCATACAAAAGATGGGCTATATGATGGCTTACCAAAATTCTGTTCATTGGTTTAATGAATGGGGATTCTGGGCAATCTTGATTGCGGGATTTTCCCCCATCCCTTATAAAGTCTTTACTATTGCTGCAGGTGCACTCAATATGGCATTTTTACCATTTATAATAGGCTCGGCTCTTGGGCGGGGCGCTAGATTTTATTTGGTGGCTCTCTTGGTAAAATTATTTGGTGAGAAAATTGATTATATTCTTAAAAAATACATGGATAGAATTGGCTGGGGCATAGTTATTATTATTGCCTTACTATTCCACTTTAAATAACATTTATTTGCGAGATTAGAGGCCTCATAAACCTTTATTTCGCACTAAAAATTCAAGTGGCTCTCTAAATCACTGAAATAAAACAGTTTTTATGTATGTTTGACATAATTTCGTAACAACTCTCCCTTATGATGCTTCCTCTGACCAAAAGTCAGAGTTTATTAATTATTCATCCCAAAAGGAAATACAACATGAAAAAGCTATCATTAGTCCTACTCACCCTATACACAATTTCCTCAATGGCTGTTGAAACAACAGACCTTGAAAAAGCTGTACGATTTGGCCAGGTGGTTGATAATGCAAAATCTACCCAGGACTATGCACAAGCATGTGTCGCACAAACAGGCTTAATTGAAGCCTTAAAGAATGCCGACATGGTAGATGCATTAACAATTGCAAAAAAAGAACAAGCAAAACTTTGTAAAGTGTTTAATAAACGAGTCTAAATTTATTAAGACAAGAAAAAAAACCGGCGTAGGCCGGTTTTTTTATACCCTTTTACTTAGGACTACTTAAAGTTACCCTTAGAACGCTCCTTACTTTCTTCTGAGGCACCAAAGAACCCAGGCTGTTTAACCATCTTAAGGTAATTTTCAAAGATGCTAACTTCGTCGGTATCAAACTTCTCTGCAATGTCTTCATTTGGAATGTCATTTGAGACAATTACGGGATCTCCCATCTGCCAATTGGCGGGTGTGGAAATATTATATTTAGCGGATAATTGTAGGGCATCGACAATCCGTAAAATTTCATCAAAATTTCGCCCAATGTTTTTCGGGTAAATCAAAATGGTTTGAATGATTTTATTTGGATCAATAATAAAGACGGCACGGATGGTAGCCTTACTTGAATTACCAAATGAGCCCTGGTTCGGTTTAGCATTTGGATGGTACATGCCATAGAGCATGGCCACTTTAAATTCTTGATCGGAGATAATCGGATAATCCACGTCGGTGTTTTCACTAAAAGTCTCTAACAGTTTATCCATACCCCCTTTGTCTTTGAGAGTTTCTTTATAGCGATTGATGTGAGGTATCCACTCTTTATGGTCTTTCAGGGAGTCAACGCTGAGAGCGATCACCTTGGTATTTCTTTTTTTAAATTCTGGTTGCAGTTTAGCCACCTGAGCCAATTCTGTAGTGCAGACGGGAGTAAAGTCACCGGGATGAGAAAATAAGACTACCCATTGATTGCCACCCCACTGATGTAAATTAATTTCCCCTTTAGTAGTTTTGGCCGTAAAGTTAGGGGCGACGTCTCCGATTTGAATTGCCATGGCTGCAGTTGAAAAACTAAACGCTAACAAGGGGATCATCAAAAAAATTTTCACATTCCTCATCATAGTAAAAGTCCTCTTAGTTTTTTGGGGAAAGCAAATAATCGGTATACCCTTTTTCACCACCTCCGTAGAAAGACGTACTGTCAGCTTGTGCTAACGGTAGGTCATGTTCTAGGCGATAGACTAAATCAGGGTTGGAAATAAATGGTACACCAAATGCAACTAAATCAACTGAGGTAGCCTCTGCTAAGTGTTTGTTGTATCCGTTATTGGCCATGCTAGCACCACCACCATGCATTTTAAATTTTTGATAAATCGTGTCGTAATTAAACGGCAGGTTATTTCGGTCTCCGCCAGTCTGACCTTCAATCACATGAATATAACCTAAGCCTTTTCGACCTAATTGTTCTGCCACATAGCCGAATAGCGCCTGGGGGTCAGAATCTTTAATGTCATTAAAAGCCGAGGTAGGACCGATGCGGCAACCAATTCGATTTGCCGGATAGATTGTAGAGACTGCATCAATAACCTCCAGTAAGAATCGTGTGCGATTTTGGATAGCGCCTCCATAATCATCGGCTCTTAAATTCGTGCTGTCACGCAGAAATTGATCAACTAAATAACCGTTAGCGGCATGAATTTCGATTAAGTCAAAGCCAGCTTTTTTAGCATTCACAGCGGCTTGACGGTACTCCTCAACAATAAGGGGAATCTCATACGCCATGAGGGCGCGTGGTTCTGATACATCAGCCATGCCAGAGGCTATATAGACCTGAGCATTAGCGCGGACAGCAGAAGGTGCCACTGGCTGACCTTGATTCGGTTGTAAACTGTTATGAGAAATGCGCCCCACGTGCCAAAGTTGTAAGCAGATTTTACCACCACTCTGATGCACAGTATCGACCACATTTTTCCAAGCCAGGGTTTGTTCTTCAGAGTAAATACCAGGCGTGCAGTAATAACCTTGGCCCTGATGGCTAATTTGTGTGGCCTCGGCAATGATAAGACCCGCACTCGCTCGTTGCCCATAATAAACAGCCATGATTGGAGTTGGCACGCCTTGCAGAGTGGCACGATTTCTAGTTAACGGTGCCATCACAATACGATTAAAAAGCACAAGATCACCAAGTCGAAACTGTTGATAGCGATTGCTAGCTGGCATTTCTGGGGTAGGTGTAAATTGGGGCTCCTCCCTTTTTAATTCTATTTGCTTTACGTGTTTATTTTTTGCATCTTCATCGAGTGTGTCAGCAAGGTTATGATTAACGATGGCATGACCTTTTTCGTCTTCACGGACCACCTTAATTACATCAATTAATTTTGCATCGCTCTTCAGCTTCCAATAATTAATGGCAATTTGTGGTGCTGCAACATTGAGAGAAGGATTATTTTCGACCTGCTCTAAATAAGCGGTGTAGCTGATGACAGCTTCTTCTTCAAAGTAGCCGACAATGCGGTGAGCAGTTCGGGGAAAGAAAATATAGATAAAGAAATAAAAATTCCAAAAAATGGCTTGAGCCAAAAGAATTAAGATACGTTCAAACCAATTCGGTTTTGCAATCTCAATAAATGTCATTAAATGCATGCGTTCGTTTTCGGCTTCGTCGAGAAGAATTTTAATCCAACCACGATCGTGTTGCATTTTACGTAAGCATTTTAAATGAATCCACATCCCAGCAACCATGCCAGGTACGGCCGCGACAGTTTCTAAAACAACAGCTCGATGGCCGTAGCGCTTAGAAAATAATGTATCTGCAAAAAAACGTAGAAATTTTGTAATCAGAATAGCAACATAGTCACTGCTATTTTCGGGCTGGCGGTGCTCTAACATTTAGGCCTTTCTTAATTGAAATGGGAGACGTAATTCCTTATAGGGGTTATTTTAAATTATTTATGGACAATATTCGAGACATGATTACAGTTAATTGCGACGAGATGGGTTTGTAATTTATAGGACTTAATAATTAGTCGACCTTATTAGACTGGAATTTTTTTCTTGCGAGGCGCTTTTTTAGCGAGCCAATCCCACACAAAAGTTGGTAAGACATGCATGATTTTTCCGACAATACTCATCTGCCAAGGCACAATTAGAAACTTTTTCTTTTTTTGAATAGCCTTGATCATGCTTTGGGCGGCACGATCTGCTGACATTAAAAAAGGCATCGTGAAGTCATTGGCATCAGTCATGGGGCTTTTTATATAGCCAGGAGCGATGGTCGTTACATCAATATTATGGGCCGCAAGTTCCACGCGAAGACTTTCCAAGTAATTAGTGAGCGCTGCTTTTGATGAGCTGTAAGCCCCTGCACCCGGTAATCCTCGAATACCGGCAACACTAGATATTCCGACAAACTGGCCAGAACCTCGGTTTTTGAACACTTGAATAAAGGGATAAAAGGTATGCGTGACCCCAATCAAATTCGTCGCAATGATTTTCTTAAAGGTCTCTAGATCAGAAAAATTTTCAGTCAATGTTCCGGAGCTAATGCCGGCGTTGGCAATTACAATATCAGGGGCCCCATGAAGTGCCATAAACTCCTCGGCGGCCCATCGGCATTGGGCCAAATCTGTGACATCAACAGGAAAAATTAAGGATTTGCAGGGCAGGATTTTTTGTAAGGCTAAAAGCTCCTCCTTGCGCCTAGCCAACAGGCCAATCACCGCACCTTGTTTAGCATATTCTTTCGCTAGGGCTTGACCAATTCCAGAGCTGGCACCTGTAATGATAATTTTGAGTGCCATGAGGGTTTATTTTTTGATTTTGTCTTTTCGAACGTTATCGATGATGTAGTTCATTAAATCAATGGTGTTCTGTTCACCTCCCGCCATCGTACTTGAGGTCAGATAACGGCCATCAATAATAATGCTTGGCACACCAGTTGCTCCGGCTGCCTTAAACATATTAAAAGAGTTTGATAATTTGGCATTCATAGAAAACGAATTAAATGCTGCGTCGACCTCAGCTGTATCCAATTTTCCATTCACCGCTACCCATTTTGTCAGGTCTGCTTGATCATCGGGATTGACCGATTTTTCTTTATGGATAGCATCAAATAATTTTTCATGCAATTTCTTCTCTAAGCCTAGTGTTTCTAATGCATAGTAGGCTTTGGCTGCTGGGGCCCAATTTTTTCTTGGAATGGCCGGCACCCTTTTAAATACAACATCCTTGGGAAGTTTGTCAGCCCACTTATCTAAATAAGGGTCCATATGATAACAATGGATACAGCCGTACCAGAAGAGTTCAACCACTTCAATTTTATCGGCTGAATCAGTGGCAATCGAAGGTTCGATGGCTTTAAAATTAACACCAGGTTCGGGTTGTACTGCCAGTACAGTATTGGTAATGAGGAGTAATAAGCTTAATAATAATTTTTTCATGATATGTCCTTTATTTAGTTCCCTTTAGGCCGGGTAAGTTTAACTAAGTTCGATTTAAATCCTTCTTTCATTAATTTTTCACTCATTTCTTTAGCCCTTTCGTAGTCTTGGTATGGGCCGACACTGACGCGATGAAAAACATTTTCTCCAATTCTAGCTGACATAATTACTGATTCAAATCCCATCAAAGCCAATTTGGCTTTGAGATTATCAGCGGGGCTTTCTTCAGAAAATGCACCCACCTGAATATAGAAGTCAACATCGCGATTCTTATCTGGGTCTTGCTTAACTTTTTCTTCTTTATAGACAGATGATTCTTTTGGCAGAGTGTCATAAAAATCAAATGAAGTATCTTCGTCAATATTAATTACATCTTCTTGGCCGACACTGGAATTCACTTCAACACAGGCTCCTTCCGTTTCCTTTGATACGAAAGGGCTCTTACCATTAGTGATAAATAAGGTAACGGCAATAGAAATTAAAATACCCAGTAATAAACCAAAAAATAAACCGTTGGTAAATGGAGTTTTCTCTGCGTTGCGGTGTTTTTTGGTTCTGTAATCGTCATCCATTGCTTTAATTTTCCTTTACATTTTTTCAGGGGCAGAAATGCCTAATAATGCGAGCCCATTTTTGATAACAGCTTGTGTGGCATAGATAAGTGATAACCGTGCAAGCTTGGTGACTTCATCGTCTACTAGAAATTTGCTGTCATTATAATAGCTATGCAGTTCGGCTGCACAGTCTTTTAAGAAATTTGCAATTTGATGGGGTGCTAATTCATCGGTGGCCTGTTTAATCACTTCGGGAAACTCACTTAGCCTTTTAATAAGTTTTTTTTCAGCCAGACTCTCGAAAGCATAATCCTTAGAAACTCCTAATGTCTTTTTATCGCCCCCCCATTGATTTAATACTCCCTCAATTCGAGCATGGGCATATTGAATGTAGTAGACGGGATTATCATTGCTTTGGCTTTTTGCTAAATCAATGTCAAAAATCAGTTGTGAATCAGCCCGCCTGGCACTCAGAAAATAGCGTGTGGCATCACAGCCCACTTCATCAACTAAATCTTTGAGTGTTACATAGCTGCCTGCCCTTTTGGAAATTTTGACTTCCACGCCATTTTTCATGACAGTAATCATCTGATGTAAAACGTACTCGGGCCAATCTAGGGGGATATCCTTATTTAAGCCTTGGAGGCCTGCACGAACACGGCTGATTGTACTGTGGTGGTCTGCTCCTTGCTCATTAATAACTCGTTTGAATCCACGAGTCCATTTATCAAGGTGATAAGCTACGTCCGGAACAAAATAAGTAAAGCCGCCGTCTGATTTTTTCATCACACGATCTTTGTCGTCGCCAAAATCAGTTGTTTTAAGCCATAACGCGCCTTCTTTTTCGTAGGTATGACCTTCTTTAACGAGAGTATCGACCACAAAATTCACTTGCCCATTTTTGTATAGGTCAGATTCTAGGCTGTAAACATCAAACGCTGTTTTAAAAGCGGCAAGGTCTTGGTCCTGCTCATTTCGTAAATAGGCGACACTAAAATTTCGAATAGATTCTTCGTCTTCAATGTCCCCTGATGCTTGAACCTGTTGGCCTTGGCATTCTAGAGATGATTTAGCTAAATAAGCATTGGCAATATCAGCAATGTAATCACCTCGGTAACCTTCCTCTGGGAAATCTTGATTCTCCGGGCTTATGTTGAGGGCTCGTGCCTTGACGGATCGAGTTAAATTGTCAATTTGAGCCCCTGCATCATTGTAATAAAACTCTCGAGTGACTTCCCAGCCTGAAAACTCAAATAAGCGAGCAATGGAATCACCAATCGCCGCCCCTCGACCGTGACCTACGTGCAGTGGCCCAGTGGGATTGGCGGAAACAAATTCGATTTGTACTTTTTTCCCCTGTCCGATTTGATTTTTACCGTAGAGTTCTTTTTCCTCAATAACTTGATTAATAATAATTTGATAAGAATGCGCACCTAAGAAGAAATTAAGAAACCCGGCCCCAGCGATTTCAATCTTTTCAAAATATTCTGTTTTGGGCATCTGATCTAAAATGAGTTGAGCAATATCACGAGGGGATTTTTTTAAAATTTTCGATAATACTAGAGCAATGTTGGTTGAGAAATCCCCATGCTCAATGAGCTTTGGTCGATCGATAACAATCTGACTTAAATTGACTTCATTTGTCAATTGTCCGACAGCGGCAAAAAGTAAATCAGTAAGGTGAGCTTTCACAAGATTACAATATAATGAATAAAAAAGTTATTTTACCCTATCCGCTGATTTCTATTTAAGGAAATAACTGCAATTTCATATGACACCCAAAGAAAAATTTATACAAGTTGCACTTGATGTTCCAATGGACCAGTTATTTGATTATTTGCCTAATGATCAAACGCTGGCCATAGGTCAATATGTCAAAGTGCCATTTGGGAGCCGACAAATTGTTGGAATTATTTGTGGCTTCTCTACCACCACCGAGGTACCTATAGCGAAGCTTAGGAAAATAATTTTAGCTGATGAGGAAATAATTTTTGATAAGCCCCTATTTAAATTATTAAATTTTGTATCTCGCTATTACCATTACCCCCTTGGGCAGACCATTATGTCGGTTGTCCCTTCAAGAATTAAACGCTCTCAAGGCCAACATAGAAAGGTTGAGCAACTCTTTGAGGCCGGCAATAAACTCACGTCTGAATGGATTGAGTCATTGCCTAAGCGTCAGGTCAGATTAAAAAAACTAGCGAGCAACCTACTTTTAAAATCCCTCAGAACGTCTGAATTGAATACGGTTGTATCAAACGGCCGTGCATGCATTCAAGAGTTAGTGACATTGGGCTTAGTGAACATCAAAAAGTGGGAGCCTGAGATAATTTTACAAAACAGTACCCCTCCCAAATTGAATAACGAACAACAAGCCGCATTATCGGCGGTGGCCAAAACCCGCAACAATATTGCATGGCTGATACATGGGATTACAGGCAGCGGTAAAACAGAAATTTACTTGCAGTTACTAGCTGAATTTGTACCAACACAAAAAGAACAGGTTTTAATATTGGTGCCGGAAATTAATTTAACCCCACAACTTGAAGCAAGATTCAAACAGCGCTTCCCAGATAAAGTATTAGTAACATTGCACAGTCATTTAACCGACATTGAGCGGCTTGATCATTGGCGTCGTGCTAAATCAGGTGAGGCACAAATTGTCATCGGTACACGATTGGCAGTGTTTACACCTATGCCGCATTTAACGTTGATCATTATTGATGAGGAACATGACGGGTCGTTCAAGCAGCATGAAGGGCTTCGCTATCATGCGAGGGATGTCGCTATGATGCGAGCTAAATATGAAAATATACCGATTGTTTTAGGCACGGCCACCCCAGCGCTTGAAACCTGGTTTAATGCCCAAGGAGACAATTCAAAATATCACTATCTTAAATTATCGTCACGCGCTGTTAAGAATGCAAAATTACCGATTATTCATACCATCCCCATGACCGATAAATATGGCCCTGCCATTTCGAGCACCATTGTTAAGGCCATCCAATCTCGGCTCGATCGACAAGAACAATCCTTAATATTTATTAACCGACGAGGTTATTCACCAGTACTAGTTTGCTCAAGCTGTTCTTGGTCTGCACAATGTGGACGATGCAGCGCCAGACTAGTTGTACATTTAAAAACAAAAAGACTTAAATGTCATCATTGTGGTTATGACCAGAAAATTCCAATGCAATGCCTAGAATGCGGTAATACTGATTTGCACCCGGTTGGTTTAGGGACTCAAAAAATTGAAGAAAGTCTGAATCATTTTTTCCCTAAATCTAATATTTTGCGTGTCGATCGGGATACCACGCGGACAAAAGAAGCCTTAAATCAGTTGTATCAAAAAATGAACCATCGGGAAATTGATATTTTAGTGGGCACACAAATGTTAGCAAAAGGCCATGACTTCCCTCACTTGACATTAGTGGTGGCAATTGATGCCGACAATGCATTATACAGTTCAGATTTTCGTGCGCCCGAACGTTTATTTTCTCAACTCATGCAAGTTGCCGGAAGAGCAGGACGCTCTGAAATTAAAGGGGAAGTCCTAATCCAAACAGCCTTCCCTTATCACCCTGTCTACGAAGCATTAAAAGCGAATAATTTTGAGGGCTTTGCAGACAGCCTGTTGGAAGAAAGAAAACAAATGCAGCTCTCCCCTTTTAGTTTTAATGCTTTATTGCAGGTCGAATCTAAATCATTGCATCATGCTAATGAGTTTAGTCGGATGGCCGTTGAAAAAGCCAATGAGATAGGGTCTTTGGTAACTGTTTATGGGCCAGTTCGCCCTCTCATGGAACGATTAAAAGGATTTGAGCGCTACCAAATTTTTCTGCAAGCCAAAACCCGACCGGCATTACATAATTTATTATCGCCTTGGGTGATGATTTTACGCAACCATCCTTTGGCCAACCGAGTCAAATGGTCGATTGATGTAGACCCCATTGAATTTTAACTATATGAAATCATTCAGATACAATATTGGTTTAACTAATAATAGTGGGTGCACTTCAATGGCAGAACGTAAGCTTTCCAAGGTCAATACGTGGGTTAGATTTCCAACACCCGCCCCAAGAAAATGCTGAAATCACTACCAAAAGTTATGACGTTTTCAGCCACCGACCCGAGTGGCGGCGCGGGACTTCAAGCTGATGTTTTAACGATAGCAAGTTTGGGGTGCCACCCCTTATCGGTGACAACGGGCATTACGGTGCAAGATACGATCGGAGTGGATAGCCTAATGGCGCTCGGCAGCGAATGGGTTAATGATCAAGCGCGTTCGATTCTTGAAGACATGGAAGTTGCTGTATTCAAATGCGGCCTCCTCGGGAGCATAGAAAACATTACGACCGTGGCAGAAATTGTCGCTGACTATCCTGACATTCCTCTTATTATCGATCCAGTCCTAGCCTCTGGGCGCGGTGACGAATTGGTTAGTGGTGACATGCTCATGGCCATGACAGAACTTTTATTTCCGCAATCATTATTAATTACCCCCAATAGTTTTGAGGCAAGACGATTAGTGATTCAAGACGACGAAGAGTTCTCTGATATTAGCTTAGATGAATGCGCCAAACGATTTCGGATGATGGGGTGTAAAAATACGCTCATTACCGGAACTCATGAAAAAACAGATGCGGTGATTAATACTTTGTATAACCATTTGGGAGAACCCACGCCCTTTTATTGGGATCGATTGCCAGCCAGCTATCATGGCTCAGGCTGCACATTAACCTCAGCCATTGCCGCTTATTATGCACAAGGGTTAAGCCTAGAAGCCGCTGTTGAGGAGGCCCAACACTTCACATGGCAAACATTAAAAAATGCTTTCAAGCCAGGCATGGGTCAATGCATCCCAGATCGGTTCTTCTGGGTTAATGAGGACGAAGAGGATGATGGCAGATACACCCATCATTAATGGACTCTATGCCATTACACCGGACGAGTCGAATACGGACCAACTTTTAAGCAAAGTTTCAGCCGCACTAAAAGGCGGTGTGCGTTTATTTCAATATCGAGCAAAAATGCTCAACGAGACGCAGCAATTTTTTCAAACAGAGGCATTAAAGCCCTTATTAGATCGCTACCATGCACACTTAATTATTAATGATAATATTGAATTATGCCTACATTTAGATGCTTTTGGAGTACATTTAGGCGAAAATGACGACACGATAGCAGCAGCAAGAAAAATTATTGGTCCAGACAAGGTAATTGGAGTGTCCTGCTACAACTCCATGGATCGGGTTAAGAATGCTGTGCAGGAAGGTGCTGATTATGTAGCATTAGGCGCTTTTTTCCCTACCACCACTAAACCGGATGCCCCAAGAGTGACAATTGAACAGTTCAAGTTAACTCAAGCGCTGACGGAATTACCTATTGTGGCGATTGGAGGGATTGATCTTCAAAATGCCATCTCTTTAATAAAAGAAGGGGTAAAAACAATGGCAGTCATCAATAGTCTTTTTATGTCTGATAATATTGAGGTTACAGCAAAACAATTTATTAAATTACTTAAAAGTTAACGAAAAAAATGAATAAGAACCAAGATTTATTTGAACGCTCATTAAAATCGATCCCCGGCGGCGTAAATTCTCCAGTAAGAGCCTTTAGTTCTGTTGGAGGCACCCCTATTTTCTTTAAAAAAGGAAAGGGTAGTCGCTTGTGGGATGAAAATGGCAAGGAATATATTGATTATATTAATTCATGGGGCCCTATGATTCTAGGTCACGCACATCCCGAAGTCGTTCGTGCTGTTCAGGAAGTGGCAGAAAATAGTTTATCGTTTGGAGCGCCGACGGCCCGTGAACTTCAGATGGCAGAATTACTCATTAAGTTAGTCCCAAGCATAGAACAAGTGCGATTGGTCAGCAGTGGCACAGAAGCTACCATGAGTGCAATTCGGGTGGCGAGAGGATTTACAGGGCGGGACAAGATTATCAAATTTGAAGGGTGTTATCACGGGCATGCGGATGCGCTTTTAGTAAAAGCAGGTTCTGGCGCACTCACCTTTGGTAAGCCGAGCTCAGCAGGAGTTCCAGAAGATGTAGCGAAGCATACTCTAACCTTGCCCTACAATGACAATGAGGCATTAGAGAATTTATTTAAAAATATAGGCAATGAAATTGCATGCGTCATTATTGAGCCCGTGGTTGGCAATATGAATCTTATTGTGCCCAATGAGGATTTTTTAAAATTACTAAGACGTCTTTGTACAGAATTTGGTGCTGTGTTAATTTTTGACGAAGTTATGACAGGGTTTCGCGTTTCGCTTGGAGGAGCTCAAGAGTTATTTGGAATCATGCCAGACATGACCACACTCGGTAAAGTTATTGGAGGTGGTTTACCCGTTGGCGCTTTTGGTGGAAAAAAAGAAATCATGCAGCAGTTGGCCCCTATCGGCCCTGTTTATCAAGCCGGTACACTATCTGGAAATCCAGTGGCTGTGGCGGCAGGACTTAAAACACTGGAATTAATTCAAGTGCCACAATTTTTTGAAAAACTAACGGCGACTACGAAAACATTAGTAGATGGATTAACGGCTGCTGCAAAAATACATGGCATTAACTTCTGCGCAAGAAATGTCGGGGGTATGTTTGGTTTGTATTTTGCCGAAAGTCCCCCGCATACCTATGATGACATTATGGCGTCAGACAGAGAACGGTTTAAACAATTCTTCCATTTAATGTTGGCGCAGGGCATTTATTTTGGACCATCAGCCTTTGAGGCGGGGTTTGTTTCTGCTGCTCATACTCCAGAGGATATTGACCAGACAATTTTGGCTGCGAATCAAGCCTTTGAAAAGCTTTAAAAAACTGGGGTTTTTTAGCTCATATCGTTGAATAAACCCCTAAAAACCATTAATATTGTTGGTTCCGTTTAATTCATTTGAAATATTTTTAATGACTGAGAATAAAAGCCCGAAAAAACAAGGTTTGTATAACCCTAAAAATGAACACGACTCATGTGGTGTTGGTTTTGTAGCGAACATTCAAGGTCAAAAAAGCCATACCATTGTTAAGCAAGGCTTAGAGATACTTACGAATCTAACGCATCGTGGAGCGACCGGTTATGATCCTATGTTAGGGGATGGCGCAGGCATATTAATTCAAATGCCCGACGAGCTATTTCGTGCCGACACTAAAGCGCGGGGCATCAAACTTCCTGAGCTGGGACGCTATGGGGTCGGCATGGTTTTTCTTCCTCAAGCAGAGAAAGCCAGGCAGCAGTGTGAAAAAATTCTATCAAACATAATTGCCGAAGAAGGCCAAATTGAATTAGGTTGGCGAGATGTACCGGTCAATAATAAAGGTATTGCCCAGGCAGCTAGGGATGTGGAACCCGTCACAAAACAAGTGATGATTGGTCGTGGCGATTTAGATTCGCAAATGGCTTTTGAAAGAAAACTTTTTGTAATCCGCAAGCGGGTTGAAATTGCTGTTAACCAATTAAAGATTGAAGACCCTGCAAAATTCTATATTAGCTCTTTGTCCTCTCGTACTATTGTATACAAAGGTATGTTATTAGCCTGCGAAGTGGGTACATACTTTACTGACCTTAAAAGTCCGATGGTTCAGTCTGCATTAGCACTTGTCCATCAACGATTTTCCACGAATACATTCCCTTCATGGGATTTAGCGCACCCTTTTAGAATGATTGCTCACAATGGTGAAATTAATACGGTTCAGGGGAATGTGAATTGGATGAATGCACGCCATGAAAAAATGAAATCCATTCTACTGGGCGAAGATCTCGAAAAGTTATGGCCATTAATTAATGAGGGCCAATCCGATTCAGCTTGCTTTGATAATTGTTTAGAATTATTAGTTGCAGGAGGCTATAGTCTGCCACATGCCATGATGATGTTAATTCCAGAAGCATGGTCAGGCAATCCATTGATGAATGAAGACCGTAAAGCTTTCTACGAATATCATGCGGCATTGATGGAACCATGGGATGGCCCGGCAGCGGTTGCATTTACTGATGGCCAGATGATTGGTGCAACTCTAGATCGAAATGGATTGAGACCAGCCCGTTATTTAATGACCGATGATGGTGTGGTGATGATGGCTTCAGAAATGGGTGTTTTAAAATTCCCGGAAGAAAAGATTGTAAAAAAGTGGCGTCTCGAACCGGGAAAAATGTTATTAATTGATCTTCAGGCAGGTCGTGTAATTGGAGATGATGAGGTTAAAAAATTGTTATCCACTGCGAAACCCTATCGCAAATGGATCAATCAAACACGATACTTTTTAGGTGACTTAAAGGCCGTTACTGCGACGATTAATTTAACCGAGCCTTTACTCGATCTTCAACAAAGCTTCGGGTACACCCAAGAAGATATTAGCTTTATAATTCAACCGATGATTGAGACTGGGCAGGAAAATTCAGGCTCTATGGGTAATGATGCAGCATTACCGGTACTATCTAATCGCCCCAAAGTTCTTTATAGCTACTTTAAACAATTGTTTGCTCAGGTGACAAACCCTCCTATTGATCCAATTCGTGAAGAATTGGTCATGTCGCTTGTGACTTTTATTGGACCAAAACCAAATTTATTAGGCATTGAGGATGAAACCCCGGCATTGCGATTAGAGGCCAGCCAGCCTATCTTAAGCCTAGAAGAACTCGAACAACTTGTTCAAATTGATGCGTTAACAAAAAATGAATTTAAATCCATTATTCTCGATACTACCTTCGCAATTGAAATTGGCCAGAATAAAAATAGCGCGTTAGAGCGGGCCTTAAAATTATTATGTAAGGCGGCAAATCAAGCCGTTCATGACGGGTTTAATATCATTATTCTTTCAGATAGAAGTACTTCAAAAGACCGTCAAGCCATTCCAGATTTATTAGCGTGTTCCGCGACTCATCAGTTTCTTGTAAAAGAAGGTAACCGAACCAATGTAGGATTAGTTGTCGATTCTGGTTCCGCCAGAGAAGTCCATCATTTTGCATTATTAGCAGGTTATGGTGCAGAAGCAATTTGCCCTTGGCTTGCCTATGAAACTATCAAAACATTATCAAATGACTTTTTAACCGCACAGGAAAAATTTATTAAGGCAATTGGTAAGGGTCTGTATAAGGTCATGTCAAAAATGGGCATATCCACATATCAATCATATTGTGGCGCTCAAATATTTGAAGCAGTTGGCTTGAATTCTAATTTCATAGATGAATATTTCACAGGGACCGCAACAAACATTGAAGGAATTGGCCTACAAGAAGTCTCAGAAGAAGTTAATCGTATTCATCAATCTGCATTTGGGGATGACCCGGTATTAATGAATGCACTCGATGCAGGCGGTGAGTATGCATATAGAATTCGTGGTGAAGAGCATATGTGGACCCCAGAATCGATTGCAAAACTGCAACATGCAACTCGCACAAACCAATTCGATACGTATAAAGAATATGCGGAAATAATTAATAATCAAACAAAGCGACATAAAACACTAAGAGGTTTATTTGCATTTAAATCTACGACAGCAGTTCCGATTGATGAGGTAGAGTCTACAAAAGAGATCGTCAAGCGATTTGCGACAGGGGCAATGTCCTTAGGATCGATCTCAACAGAAGCACACTCAACATTGGCAATAGCCATGAATCGTATTGGTGGAAAATCAAATACAGGCGAAGGAGGCGAGGATGTTAAGCGCTTCATTCCGCTAAAGAAAGATGGAAGCATCGCAGAGCATTTGGGGGCCGATATCATTGAAACTAACCTCCAATTAAAAGCTGGTGATTCAATGCGCTCGAGAATTAAGCAAGTAGCATCAGGACGATTTGGTGTGACTGCAGAATACCTATCCTCTGCAGATCAGATACAAATTAAAATGGCGCAGGGAGCTAAGCCAGGAGAAGGCGGGCAATTGCCAGGGCATAAGGTTAGCGCTTATATTGCAAAGTTAAGATTTTCTGTGCCAGGGGTAGGGCTTATTTCCCCACCACCCCACCACGATATTTACTCTATTGAAGACTTAGCACAGCTTATCCACGACCTAAAAAATGCTAATCCTGAAGCCACTATTTCAGTTAAATTAGTTTCAGAGACTGGCGTGGGAACTGTTGCTGCCGGTGTTGCTAAAGCCAAATCTGACCATATCGTGATTGCCGGTCATGATGGTGGTACAGGGGCCTCTCCGATATCATCAATTAAACATGCAGGCACACCCTGGGAAATTGGGTTAGCTGAAACGCAACAAACCTTGGTTATGAATCGATTAAGAAGTCGGGTTATTCTTCAGGTGGACGGTCAGATGAAAACGGGGCGCGATGTTGTGATTGGGGCAATGCTAGGTGCAGATGAATTTGGTTTTGCGACAGCACCCTTAGTTGTCGAAGGTTGTATCATGATGCGTAAATGTCATTTAAATACTTGCCCAGTGGGAATTGCAACACAAGACCCGGAGCTTAGAAAGCGTTTCTCAGGTCAACCAGAGCATGTGGTTAATTTCTTCTTTTTTATTGCTGAAGAAGTTCGTGAGTTAATGGCGTCACTTGGCATCAAAAAATTCAATGATTTAATCGGCCGAAGTGACCTTCTCGATATGCAAAAAGGAATTGATCATTGGAAAATCCAAGGGTTAGATTTTAGCCGCATATTCTTTCAGCCAAACGTGCCTAAAGAGGTTGGAAGGTTTAATACTGAGACGCAGTTTCATGGTTTAGAGAATGCCTTAGATAACGAGATTATCAAAAAAGCCAATGCGGCGATAGAGAATAAAACTCCTTGTCATTTTGAAATACCAATCAACAATACAAATCGGACAGTAGGAACCATGTTGTCGCATGAAATTGCCAAGCGCTATGGCAATGACGGTTTGCCAAACGACACTATTCGTGTGAATTTATCTGGCACAGCAGGACAGAGCTTTGGTGCCTTCTTGGCAAAAGGCATTACATTCGAGCTGCATGGTGAAGGTAATGATTATGTAGGTAAAGGCCTTTGCGGAGGCCACATAATTATTCGCCCACCTCAGAATTTTAAAGGCATTAATGAAAAAAATATTATTGTAGGCAACACGGTGATGTATGGAGCTACATCGGGCGAAACTTATTTTAGAGGCATAGCCGGAGAGCGGTTCTGTGTTCGTAATTCAGGCGCATCAGCAGTTGTTGAAGGCTTAGGAAATCATGGCTGCGAATATATGACGGGTGGTACAGTTGTCGTACTTGGTGATACGGGACAAAATTTTGCGGCAGGCATGTCGGGCGGTATTGCTTATGTCTATGACCCTAATAATACCTTTAAGGATTATTGTAATCACTCGATGGTGACATTGGAAAAGGTAAAAAAAGAAAGTGCACAATCGAACGAACCACAACATTTAAATGTAAGCGATGAAAAATGGTTAAGAACGCTTGTGACTAACCACCATGCTTTCACTGAAAGTCCAATAGCTAAAAAAATTATTGAAGACTGGGATAATCATCTTAATTTATTTGTAAAAGTTTACCCGATGGAATATAAGCGTGCGTTGCAGGAAATCCAGGATGCATCAAAAAAGGAGGCGGCGTAGATGGGTAAAATAACAGGGTTCATAGAATTTCCGAGACTGGCCGAACAAAATCTACCTACGAAGGATCGCGTCAAAAACTATAAAGAATTTGTTCTTCATTTAACCGATGAGGAAGCTAAAATTCAAGGCGCTCGGTGCATGGATTGCGGAATTCCATTTTGTAATAATGGTTGCCCTGTTAATAATATTATTCCTGATTGGAACGATCTGGTTTATAAACAAAACTGGAGAGCTGCAATTGATGTGCTTCACTCAACGAATAACTTTCCAGAATTTACCGGTCGTATTTGCCCTGCACCTTGTGAGGCAGCCTGCACCCTGAATATTAATTCTGATCCTGTTGGAATTAAATCAATTGAGCATGCCATTATTGACAAGGCATGGGAAAATAATTGGGTAGTACCTCAGCCCCCAAAAAATAAAACAGGTAAGAAGATTGCAGTTGTTGGATCAGGCCCGGCAGGATTAGCCACCGCACAACAATTAGCCAGGGCTGGACACGATGTAGTTATTTTAGAAAAAAATGGCCGCATTGGTGGACTACTTCGTTATGGTATTCCTGACTTTAAAATGGAAAAGATTCATATTGATCGACGTGTAAAACAAATGGAGGCGGAAGGTGTTGTGTTTAAAACCAATCAAAATGTTGGAGAGAACGTTGATCCTGAAAGCCTCGTTAATGATTTTGATGCAGTAGTTTTAGCCGGCGGCGCAGAATGGCCAAGAGACTTACCTGTTCCTGGGAGAGAATTAGATGGGGTTCATTTTGCTATGGATTTTCTCCCATCTCAAAATAAAATTAATGCAGGGGATACGGTTATAGATCAGATTATGGCAACTGGAAAGCATGTGGTTGTTATAGGTGGAGGAGATACAGGCTCTGATTGTGTTGGGACCTCTAACCGTCATGGTGCAACATCAATATCTCAGTTTGAATTAATGCCGCAACCACCTGAGCAAGAAGATAAATCATTAATATGGCCTAATTGGCCCCTAAAGATGAGAACATCAAGCTCACATGAAGAGGGCTGCGAAAGAGATTGGTCAATCGCAACTAAAGCCTTTGAGGGCGAGAATGGAAAAGTCAAAGAATTGGTCGCGGTTAAGGTGGAATGGAAGGACGGTAAGATGCAAGAAATTCCAGGCTCCGAGTTTAGAATGAAAGCAGATTTAGTTTTATTGGCCATGGGTTTTATGGGCCCTAAAAAGAACGTGCTTGATAAATTTGGGATCGAGAAAGATCAACGTGGAAATGCAAAGGCTACCACAGAAGGGGACGACTCATATTACACCTCGCGCAAAAAAGTATTTGCGGCGGGAGATATGAGAAGGGGCCAGTCATTGGTAGTTTGGGCTATTCGAGAAGGTAGGCAATGTGCGCGTGCTGTTGACGAGTTTCTAATGGGATCAAGCAATTTACCTCGATAAATTTATAAATGCACTTAACCTGTGCCTTTTGATCATGTTAAATCTAAGCCTTTCAGGATGCATGACAACAGCAACAGTTGCGGACGCAGCCGGATCTACTGTAGTTTCTGCTGGAGAAACAATCATCGACGTGATTGATATTATTACTCCCGATATTTTTACTGATGATAAATAATAATCAGACTATGACAACTGAATTTCAAAACGACACATTTCTCAGAACATTAAAACAACAACCAACATCTTATACACCTGTATGGATGATGCGACAGGCAGGTCGATATTTACCAGAGTATCGTAATACTCGAAAAAATGCTGGAAGCTTTTTAGATTTGTGCAAAAATGCAGATTTTGCCACAGAGGTGACACTTCAGCCTCTTGATCGCTACCCAAAACTTGACGCTGCAATTTTATTTTCAGACATTCTGACTATCCCGGATGCGATGGGACTTGGTTTGTATTTTGTGGAAGGTGAAGGCCCAAAATTTGAGAGGCCTTTAAAGGACGAGAAAGCCATACAGAAATTAGACATTCCGAATGTAGAGGAAAAGTTAGATTATGTTTTTGGTGCGGTTCGATCAATAAAGAAGGCTCTTAACCAGAGGGTTCCATTAATTGGGTTTTCAGGAAGTCCGTGGACACTAGCCACATATATGGTGGAAGGACAGGGTGGCACGGACTTTCTTAATATTAAAAAAATGTTATATGCACGACCAGATTTAATAAGCCATATTTTGAAAATAAACACCGAAACTGTGACTAAATATTTAGCATGTCAAATTGAAGCTGGCGTAGATGCAGTAATGATTTTCGATTCTTGGGGAGGTGCATTAGCTCATTCAGAATATGAAAGCCATTCATTAAATTATATGCAGGTGATTATTTCAAATCTTAATTTATTAGGCTATGAAGAAATTCCAAAGATAATATTTACAAAGGGCGGAGGACAGTGGCTAAATTCCCAATCAAAAATTGGTGCGAATGCCATTGGATTAGATTGGCAAACAAACATTCACCACGCCAGAAAAATAGTAGGCCAGGATATTACCTTGCAAGGAAACCTTGACCCCGCTATTTTATTGTCCAGCCCAGAAGCTATTGAATCAGCTGTCAAGAAAATATTAGACGATTACGGTTATGGTGAGAGCCATATCTTTAATTTAGGACATGGCATAACACAATTTACCCCACCAGAAAATGTTCAATGCATGCTAGATACGATAAGAAGCTATAGCACTCAATTCCATAAGAGTTAAAAGCTGTCATAAAATTTTAATAATTCAGGTTTAATCTCGGGATTAAATGTTGAGGTTTATCCTAAATTATGACAAAAAAAATTAGATGGACCCTAGGTCAACTGCAAAAATTAGATACAAATATGTGTCTTATGCTAAACCGTTCCAGTGAATATGACCTAATAAAATTATTTTTTGTTGCTATAAGCCGCCTAGGTGATGGACTAGTCTGGTATTGCTTAATGATCAGTCTAATATTAATGGGTGGTAATAATGGTTTAGAGGCTGTTAGCCATATGATAATCTCAGGAGGAATTGGAACACTAATTTATAAATGGTTAAAACATAAAATTTCTAGACCAAGACCCTATCAGGTTAGTCAAAAAATACAGTTACAGGGAAAAATATTAGATCAATTTAGCTTCCCTTCCGGACACACATTACATGCAGTAATCTTTACATTAATTTGTAGCAGTTATTACCCTGCATTATTTCCATATTTATTAATACTAACCTTGTTGATTAGTTTGTCTAGAGTGATTCTAGGCCTTCATTACCCGTCTGATGTACTTATGGGGGCAATCATTGGAATAGAAATTGCATGGGCCTCAGAAATTCTATACCCGCTATTAAAATCGAACATTTAAGGTGAAAATTCTATTTATATCAGACGTCTACTTTCCAAGAGTGAATGGTGTATCAACATCAATTAGAACATTTAGAAAAGAGCTGATTGATTTGGGGCACGAAGTACACCTTATTGCACCAGACTATGATGATGAAGACAAATATAAGGAAAAATGGATCACACGAATATCCTCGAGAAAAATTTATTTTGATCCAGAAGATCGACTCATGGACTATTTCAAGGTAAAAAAATTAATACCATGGATTAAAAAAGAGAATTTTGATGTAATTCATATACACACTCCGTTTGTTGCGCATTATTTAGGATTGAAAATTAGTAAATTAGTATCAATACCGTGCGTGGAGACCTACCATACGTTTTTTGAAGATTACCTGCATCATTATTTGCCATTTATACCGGAATTTATTTCACGTCACTATGCAAGGTGGATATCAAAAAGACAATGTAACGCGGTTAATGGAATAATATCTCCATCACAACCAATGCTTAATATTTTAAGAAAATATCAAATAGAAACTCAAAGTAAAGTTATACCGACAGGGCTAGAAGAAAAATATTTTACGAGACATTCTGGAGAAGCATTTAGATTGGCACAGAATATACCAACAACACAAAAAGTATTATTGTTTGTAGGAAGAGTGGCACATGAAAAAAATATATTATTCTTACTTCGGATGCTTAAGATACTCCTTAATAAACATCCGAACTCTCTATTGCTAATAACTGGCGAAGGTCCAGCAGAAGAAGATATTAGAAATGAAATAAAATTATTAGGTATAACAGATAATGTAAAAATGATTGGGTACTTAGATCAGATGGATGAATTACCAGCCTGTTATTCTGCTGCAGATATTTTTGTTTTCTCTTCAAAAAGTGAAACACAAGGAATTGTATTATTAGAAGCAATGGCCCAAGGCACTCCTGTTGTTGGGATTGCAGAGCTTGGAACTGCATCAATATTATTTGAAGGGAGGGGTGCATTAATCGCGAAAGATGATACCAAACATTTTTCAGGACGAGTGGACGAGTTATTATCAGACCAGGGTCTTCATCAAAGAATGAGCGAAGAAGCATTTAAATATGCTAAGAAGAATTGGTCCGCAAAAGATCAGGCAAAAAAATTAATATCTTTTTACACATCAGTGACAAAGAAATATGAGGAAAAGAAACAATAATTAAATTTAAGGAATTAAAAAATTAAAGGCTGGGGTCAGAAATAGTTTTAAATCGATAATTTTTAACGGCACTGATAGATTTTTTCTTTATTGCTAATATTTATACAACCAAGTGTAGGCATGTTCAAATAAAAATCAATAATATTATTTAATATTTCATTAAACCCATTATTCCTTCTCATACTTTCATTTTTATCTATTAGATCTAAATTTTCCTTTATCCAGTCCTCATGTTTCATAGTTAGTGCAGAAGAAATTATAGTCATTATAGATTTCGAATGTTTAAGCAAAAGAGCTTTTTGAAATAAAGGAGTTTCCTCAGCAGTATAAAAAGATTTATAGAGAATTTTTTCAAGCTCAAAACGATATTTTACAAAGCACCCAGCCCTTGATAAAACTGGAGCGAGCCCTTTAATTTTCGCAGCTTCCAAGATTAAGGCAGCCCTCTCATTATCTGTCTTAATATTTTTAGAATAATCTAAAAGTAATTTTTCCTTATTTTTAATTAAATTATTTAAGTTAGATTCACATATTTTTCTATCACTAGGATAATTAGATAACAGGTTATTATTTAAATTATTTATTAGAACTTCTGCTGATTCTGAATTTATTTTTTTAAGTACTTCTTCATTATTTGTATCTGCATAGCTACTATTGAAGAAAGTTACGATAAAAAATAACAATATTTTTCTGGCTTCTCTCATTTACTTAAGATACCAGTAATATTTTTGCCAATTTGAGATCTCATGTATTGGCTATTAAATAGCTTCCTTTCTTTTTTTGCTTGCAAGGAGTTGTCTGTAATTGAAAAAAACCAAATGCCAATAAAGGTTACACTCATAGAAAATAGGGCTGGGTACTTATAAGGAAAGATTGCATTTTTATTATTCAGAATTTCAACCCAAACAATAGGCCCCAATATTACAAGTAAAATACAAGTAATGAGTCCTGCACTCCCTCCAGTCAGCACGCCTCTTGTTGTTATTTTTTTCCAATAAATTGAAAGAAGTAATATTGGAAAGTTAGTACTCGCTGCTATTGCAAAAGCCAAACCTACCATATAGGCTACATTTTGTTTTTCGAAAATTATCCCTAATATTATTGCAAAAATACCTAAGCCAACTGACGCATATTTTGAAATTTTCATTTGTGATTTATCATCTGCGCCTTTATTTAATACATTTGCATATAAATCATGTGAAATAGCAGATGCACCTGCTAAAGTTAAACCAGACACTACAGCTAATATTGTTGCAAATGCTACTGCAGAGATAAATCCTAACAATACGTCTCCACCAACGGCATGAGCTAAATGAATAGCGGCCATATTATTATTACCACGAATTATTCCACCTTCAGATAGATATGCTGGGTTATTCGAAACTAGAATAATGGCACCAAAACCAATAATAAAAGTTAGGATATAAAAGTAGCCAATAAATCCAGTTGCGAATGCTACTGATCTTCTAGCCTGTTTTGCATCAGATACTGTGAAAAATCGCATTAATATATGTGGCAGGCCTGCAGTTCCAAACATTAATGCTAGGCCTAGTGAAATTGCGGATACAGGGTCGGAAATTAATCCTCCAGGAGCCATAATTCCAATACCGTTTTGATGTGTTGCTACTGCCATATTAAAAAATTGGTTAAAACTAAATTGAAACTTATTTAATACTAGAAATGCAATGAGCGTTGCACCGAATAGCAATAGGATTGCCTTAATTATTTGCACCCATGTTGTGGCAAGCATTCCCCCAAAGGTGACATATAAAATCATCAAGATCCCAACAATAATTTCAGCAGTAATGTATGGAAGGCCGAATAAAATTTCAATAAGTTTCCCAGCTCCAACCATCTGTGCAATTAAATATAAAACAACAGTCGATAATGAGCCGAACGCAGCTAGAATTCTTACAGGCCTTTCATTTAAGCGGAACGAAACAACATCTGAGAAACCATATTTTCCGAGATTACGAAGAGGTTCTGCAATTAATAAGAGAATGATTGGCCAACCTACTAAAAATCCGATCGAATAAATTAGTCCATCAAATCCGGATAAAAATACTAATCCAGATATTCCAAGAAATGAAGCGGCCGACATAAAATCGCCTGATATGGCAAGCCCATTCTGAAATCCGGTGATATTTCCACCGGCGGTATAAAAGCTATTAGTGGATCGTGTTTTCCTGGCAGCCCATAATGTAATGCAAAGTGTTACTGTAACAAAAATTAAAAACATCCAGATTGCTATGAAATTAATATCACCAGAATGAGAGGAAGGCATGACCTTAAGCACTATCTATCTCTTGAATAATTGGTTCTACATATTTGTTTGTAAGGTAAACATATAGAAGCGTAATTACCCATATAAGAATAATAAGAAGAAGCCCTAATATAATTCCAGTTGATACACTGGAATCTAGAATTAGATTACTAAAATACTGAGGATAAAAAGCTATTACAAAAATAAATGTGAAATATGGTGCGATAGTAAAAAAAAGTAGCGGACGAATGATTCGCTGTTTTGTTTTAACTAGTTTATTTAAAAGCGCTTGTTTAGACATTGAATTCTAAATTTGGTGTGGTCATATGAATAAACTAATATAGCCAATCATAAACAATGGAATCTGTAACCCAAAGTTTACAATGATTGCCTTGTCCTTATTCATTATTCCCGAAATTGTCCAACCAATCACACCAATACCATGGAAAAAAATATTTAAAGGGTAAATATTTAAGTTAGTTAGTAGTATCCCAATTAAAACAAAGAAAGTACTAATCCATTTTAAATATTTTTTTAATAGCTTCATTTTAATACCTACTTAAATTATTTTTTATTAATTATATTACATAAAGAATTTAATTTAATTAAGGCTATAAACAGCAATATAGTCACCTTGCTTATATCCCATAATCTTATTTCCACCCGCTGCTACAGCAATGTATTGTTTTCCATCAATCATGTAGGTAATTGGAGGGGCATTTACACCAGCATTAATTTTTGCGGTCCAGAGTAGTTCGCCAGTTAGACTATGGAAGGCATTTAAATTACCATTGCCTTCTCCGGAGAATAACAACATACCTTTTGTGGCCAGTGTTCCTCCCAGTAAGGGTTGATCCGTCTGATGTTGCCAAACCAACTTACCATTTGATAAGTCAATGGCAGAGATCACCCCCCATTGTGAGTCATTGGTAGGTTCTGAGCTCGTGTATCGCGTTACATTGGTACCAGTAATTTTTTCATGCAGTGTATATTTTATAGGAGCATGTATTCCTGAAACAAATGCAAGATGTTGGTCAATATCAATACTAACAGGTGACCAATTTGAACCCCCTAAAATTCCTGGGTAAATTACCGTTCCTTCCTTGGTAGCCTCTGCAAACATATTTTGTTGAGGAACAAACGCTTCTGATTTTAAAATTAATTTCCCAGAACTCCTATCTATGACATAAAACCAACCTGTTTTACCTGCTTGCCCAACTGCGGGAATAATTTTCCCATCTACAATGGTGTTAAAAAGTACGGGGGGACTAGCGACATCGTAACCCCAAACATCGTGAGGGACTTGTTGGTAGTGCCATTTTATTTTTCCAGTATTGGCATCCAATGCAACTAATGAGACCGTGTATAAATTATCACCGGGCCTTTGCTCTCCACTCATTTGAGGTGATGGATTTCCAGTACCAAAAAATAGTGTATGAGTATCAGCATCAATCGCTGGAGTGGTCCAGGCTGAACCACCACCAAACTTAGCCGCATCCGGATATTTACTAATAGATTCCTTTTCCACTAATATATCCCGATTTAGTGATTCACCATCCTGGGTGTAATTATTCATTTCTCCTTCCCAACCCTCATTTCGGATTGTATCGAACTGCCATATCTGTTTTCCCGAATAGATATCGTATGCAGCTAAAAATCCAGGGCGCCCGAAATTCCCAGTGACGCCTACAACGGCTCCGAGCGGGGCATCTTTTTCTGCACCTTCAACATGAAGGCCGTAGCCTACTCCAGTAATGCCAACAATAACCTTATTTTGATAGACGACGGGAGCCATTGAAATACCAACGCCGGTTCCGCCGCTGACTAATTTTCCTTTATTAGGGTCGACATCATTTAAAGAGGTCGCCGATTCAGTGGCCACTAAATTATCTACAACATTTATGTCCCATATTTTTTCACCGGTTTTGATATTCAATGAAATTAATCTCGCATCAACTGTGCCCATAAAGAGTTGTTCACCACTAATTGCCAGACCACGATTGGATGGGCCACAACACATTTTCCACTCAGGATTTCGATCGTGCTCATAGCGCCAAATTTCTTTTCCAGTTTTAGCATTTAATGCAATGACGTGGTTAAAAGGAAGGGAGACATACATGATGCCCTCATGAACAAGCGGGGTAGATTGGAAGCTTGCTTTAATCCCTGTTTGGTACTGCCATGCTAATTTTAAATTGTTAACATTGTGTTGATTGATTTGATTTAGTTTTGAATAACGTTGATTTTCTAAATTA
>FLOH01000216.1_pt1 | contig 152386 bp, 120 predicted proteins | sample 756751 | NCBI WGS metagenome assembly FLOH01 (sample SAMEA4026879, study PRJEB14308) | marine metagenome | biome: coastal water; material: water | depth 74 m | reverse complement strand
AACATTGATATTGCCTTTTTTAAACCAACAATAAATATATCTACTTCATCTTTGGTATTATATAATTCAAATGATGCGCGTAGTGTGCCGGATATATTTAAACAGCTCATCAAAGGCTGTGCACAAAGATTTCCGGTTCGAACGGCAATTCCCATCTGATCAAGCAAAGTTCCCAGATCGAATGGATGAATACCTTCGATTACAAGCGATAATACTGCAGTTTTATCTTTGGATTCACCGATTACGCTTACGCCTTCAATTTCTTTAACTTTTGCAGTAGCATACTCCAAAAGATCATCCTCATGTTTTCTTATGTTGTCAATTCCAAGTTTATCGATATATCTTAATCCGGCTTCCATGCCAAGTGCTCCTGCTACATCGGGAGTTCCAGCTTCAAATTTATATGGAATTTCATTAAAGGTAGTTCTATTGAAACTTACGGTGCTAATCATCTCACCTCCGAACTGATAAGGCGATAAACGATCGAGCCATTCAGCTTTTCCAAAAAGTGCTCCCATACCCATGGGGCCATATGCCTTGTGCGCTGAAAATGCATAAAAATCGCAATCCAGATCCTGAACATCAACCTTAATATGTGCTATTGCCTGAGCTCCATCAATCAATACCGGAACATTGTGTTTGTGTGCGATCCGTACGATTTCCTTTATTGGGTTGATAGTACCTAGTACGTTGGAAATATGACTAATCGCAAGTAATTTTGTAGAAATGGTTAGCAATTCTTCCAGTTCATTTAAATCGAGTGATCCATCTGGTTGAATTGTTAAATGCTTGAGATTTGCTTTTCGTTTTAAACAAAGCTGTTGCCATGGAACCATGTTTGAGTGATGTTCCATAGCTGTTACAATTATTTCATCATCAGGATTAATATAATCAGACATTGATGTTGCAACCAAATTAATCGATTCAGTAGCTCCTTTCGTGAAAATTAATTCTCGTTGGTTATTTGCTCCGATAAATTCCGAAATATATTTGCGGGCATTTTCAAAATGATCGGTTGCAATCTGACTTAGATAGTGTGTCCCTCGATGAACATTGCTATTCTCTGTTTTATAATATTCAGTAATTCTATTTATTACTTCCCAGGGTTTTTGTGTGGTGGCTCCATTATCGAAATATACCAGAGGTTTATTATGAACCTTCTGGGATAATATTGGAAAGTCGTTTCTTATTTTGGTTAGTTCAAGAGGCATGACATTAAATTTTACTCATATCGATTTCAAATTCAACAGGAATGTCAGGTCTTGAGCAATGTAATACACATTTTTCGCAGATCGACAGATCGCCGCGCAAACGTTTTTTAACCATATCGTCAATACTATCTTTTAAAGCTGCAATACTAATTTTATTAGTTACTTCAGTAATAAATGCATACATCAATAATAGTTTGGCATCATTTTCTGATATTCCGCGTTGCATTAAATAAAATAATGCATCCTTATCGAGTTGGCCAACAGTTGCTCCATGACTACATTTTACATCATCAGCATAAATTTCCAGAAATGGCATAGTGTCGATTGATGCTGTTGATGTCATCAATATATTGGCATTTTTTTGAAAAGCTATTGTTTTCTGTGCATCCCTGGCAACATAAATATATCCATTAAAAACACCCGATGCTTTATCATCAAGCACACCCTTGAATAGTTCAGAACTTGTGCAATTTGGAGCTGAATGTATAACCTTTACCTGATTGTCAACGTGTTGATTGTCGTCCATTAAGTACATACCACTAATGTTGGCATCAGCACCTTCACCAATTAAATCAACCGTAAATTCATTTCTAATTATTCCTCCGTTAAAAGTCAACACATTAACATTTAGGGTGCTTGATTTTTCTTGTTGAACAAATGTGGAATTAACAAGGGTGGTATTGTTATTTAGGTTTTGAAGTTTGTATAGATCCAGACTGGCATTTTCACCAAGAACTACTTCCGTGTTAGTAACGAGGAATCCGGAATGCTGATTTATTGAGTCGTCACAATGTAGAAACGACAATCTACTATTTTTACCTACTATTATTAGATTTCTGGTATTAATCATGATGTTTGTGTCACGATTTACCATCTTAATCAGCTGAACAGCTTTTTTTAATTGTACATTATCTGGTACATAAATAAATAAACCATCTGTAAAAAGTGCAGCATTTACTGAACTCAACCCATGATGATCGGGTTTTGCTATTTCGTTGAAATGCTTTTCGAAAACCTCAGGATATTTTTTTTGTGCTGCAATAATGCTTCCCACAACTATTCCGTCCTCAAGAATTTGCAGCTGGGTTTCCTCAGAACTATAATACCATCCGTTTAGCAGTGCAAATACATTTGTGTTAAATCCGTGAACGTTACAGCGAAAAATTTCATTTATCTCTTTATCGAATAATGGTTTTTCATCGCCAATGGCAAATTTTTGTTCGTAAACATTATGGAGATTTGTGCTTCTCCAGTTTTCGCTTTTTGATGTAGGGAGTCCAATTTTTTCAAAGTGCTTTATCCCGACTCTTCTTGATTCATTCACCTTGTTGTGAGGTGAATTAAAAATTCCATTTTTGTTGTCCTTGAATGTATTACTTAAGGATAACTCAAAAGGATTTTTTGTTTTTGTTGATAAACTCATATTATTTATCTTATCTATTAAGCTCTTGTTCTTTAATCCAGTCGTAACCCTTTTCCTCAAGTTCGAGTGCTAATCCTTTTCCACCCGATTTAACGATTTTACCATCGTACATTACGTGAACAAAATCAGGAATTATGTAATCAAGAAGGCGCTGATAATGTGTAATCACAACAAATGCATTTTTTTCTGACCGAAGCGCATTAACGCCATTGGCAACTACTTTTAATGCATCAATGTCTAATCCCGAGTCGGTTTCATCAAGTACAGCAAAAGTAGGTTCAAGCATAGCCATTTGGAAGATTTCATTTTTCTTTTTCTCACCACCTGAAAAACCTTCGTTTACAGACCTGTTGGTCAATTTTGACTGAATGTCGACGAGCTTTTTCTTTTCCTCCATCTTTTTTAAAAACTCACCAGCAGGGATTGGTGCCTCTCCTAAAAATTCACGCTTTGAATTTAATGCTGTGCGCATAAAATTTGTAATGCTAACACCTGGTATTTCAACAGGATACTGGAAGCTAAGGAATATTCCTTCGTTGGCTCTAACATCCGGGGGTAGATCAACAATATTTTTACCTTTATATATTATTTCTCCTGAAGTTATTTCGTATCCATCGCGGCCGGTTATGGCGGCTGCCAAGGTACTTTTTCCGGTACCATTTGGCCCCATAATAGCATGAACTTCACCGTAATTTACTCCAAGGTTCAAACCCTTTAGGATTTCTTTTCCATTAATGGAAACATGTAAATCTTTTATATTTAGTAGCATAGGTTCTAATTATTTGCAATTGTCAAAAAAATGACATTATTCTGTATTATATCTTTATTCTTTTATCTCTTATCATGATATTATTATCCAACACTTCCTTCAAGGGTAATGGCAAGTAATTTTTGAGCTTCAACGGCAAATTCCATGGGAAGCTTATTTAGTACTTCTTTGGCATAACCATTTACAATCAATCCGATTGATTTTTCTGTATCAATACCACGTTGCTGGCAATAGAATAGTTGATCTTCGGATATTTTTGAAGTGGTTGCTTCATGTTCAATAATTGAAGTCTTATTGTTGTTTTTAATATATGGAAAAGTATGTGCACCGCATTTATCGCCCAACAATAGCGAGTCGCATTGTGAAAAATTTCGGGCATTGTCAGCTTTCTTCGAAACCTGAACCAATCCCCGGTAGCTATTGTTACTTCTTCCGGCTGAGATTCCCTTAGAAATAATTGTGCTCTTGGTGTTTTTTCCGATGTGAATCATTTTTGAGCCAGTATCGGCTTGCTGCATGTTATTTGTAACAGCTACCGAATAAAATTCGCCAATGGAATTGTCGCCGAGTAATATACAGCTGGGATATTTCCAAGTTATTGCCGATCCGGTTTCAACCTGAGTCCAGCTAATCTTCGAGTTTGCTCCTTTGCATAGTCCCCTTTTGGTTACAAAATTGTATATGCCACCTTTGCCATTTTTATCACCAGGATACCAGTTTTGAACTGTTGAGTATTTTACTTCTGCATTATCGTGTGTGATAATTTCGACAATGGCAGCATGAAGCTGATTTTCATCTCGTTGAGGGGCAGTACACCCTTCAAGATAGCTTACATATGAGCCTTCATCAGCAATAAGCAATGTTCGTTCGAACTGACCAGTGTTTGCAGCATTAATTCTGAAATATGTGCTTAACTCGATTGGGCATCTAACCCCTTTTGGGATATAACAAAATGACCCATCACTGAATACTGCTGAATTTAAAGCAGCAAAATAGTTATCGGTATGTGGAACCACTGTCCCCATATATTTTTTTACAAGTTCCGGGTGATTATGTACGGCATCACTAAATGAACAGAAAATTATACCATGTTTAGCCAAAGTATCCTGAAAAGTTGTTTTTACGGATACGCTATCAATAACAGCATCTACGGCAACACCGGTTAACATTTTCTGTTCGTCCAGTGAAATTCCAAGTTTGTTAAATGTATCCAATAGCTCAGGATCTACTTCATCCAAACTTTCAAGATTTTTTTTCTGCTTTGGAGCAGCATAGTAAATAATATTCTGATAATCAATCGCCGGGTGTTTAAGCAGAGCCCAGTCAGGTTCTTCAATTGTTAACCAGTATCGATATGCTTTTAGCCTAAATTCGAGTAGCCATTCGGGTTCGTTTTTCTTTTCCGATATAAATTTAACAGTATCTTCAGTAAGGCCAATGGCAGCTGTTTCTGTCTCAATGTCAGTAAAAAAACCGTATTTATAATCACTGGTTGTAACCTCTTCTAATATATTTTCGTTTCCCTTATCTTCCTTCATTACATTCCTATTTAGAATTATTATAAATAAGACTGCAAAATTAATAAATTTACTCATACTTAATAATTTAATCTAATCTATAATTCATTATTAATATATTTGTAATGGTTGAATTATATTATATTTATTTATGAAATTTAAATTACTGGTATTATGAAAAATAGCTTCACAAATGAACAAATCAAGTTACAAATACAAACAGTTTTAAAGAATGGAAAATTCTGTAATGTAGGTATGGCTAATGATAATATACCCTACGTTGTAACTGTTAATTACGGATATGATGATAATTTTATTTATTTTCATGGATCTCAAAAAGGTAGGAAGGTTGAAATGATTGCCAACAACCCAAATGTATGTTTCGAAGTAAATTATGGAGGAGAGGTGTTTTCAAACAAACAGGCATGCAATTGGGGCACAAAATTTCGTTCAATAATTGGAAATGGAAAAGCTGAATTAATCACAAATGATGAACTTAAGAAAACCGCATTACTCGCTATTATGAGAAAATATTCAGGGAATAACGATCATGAGTTTAACGAACATGTAGTTCTTCATACTAATGTTTATCGCGTTAGTTTAAAAGATGTTACAGCCAGGCAAAATCACATGTATTGGAACGACTAGCAATGGAATATTTGGCAGTAGCCAAACCCGGAGTTAGTTTTATTGAGTAATATCAACTCGTAACTTGTGGCATTAGTATTGACTCGAGTAAATATGTTACAAAACTCAGCACAACACTAAATATCAAAGCCCACCAAAATCCATCAACCTTAAATCCACCTACCAGTGAGCTTGCTAGCATTATAATAAGTGCATTAATAACAAATAAGAATAACCCAAATGTTATTATAGTTATTGGTATTGATAAGAAAACCATAACAGGGCTAACGAAATAGTTAAGCAAAGCAAGCACTATAGCAACAAGTATTGCTGTGCCAAAGCTTTTTATTTGAATGCCTGGAAGAACGGCTGCTGTTAAAATTACTGCTACAGCAATAATTAGAATTTGCACGATAATCATCATCATAATTAATAGTTTTAGATTAAAGGCATAAAGGTAAGTTTTTTTTCATAACCCATCAGGCTATTGTATAACTAGTTAATACTAAATCCATAAAGAAATTCGAAATTTACCTGCTCATCGAAAAACCTGTAATTACTTCTTACACCTAATTTAATATTGGGTATTTGGCTAAGGAAATTCCAGTCTGAATATAATTCAAGCCCTGCTGAACTATAACTTTTTGTATGTCCATGATAATTATCACCGGTAACATAATCATAGTACACATGTAGTGTAACTCGTTTTAAATATGCTACTGCTTGAATATCCAAATCGGGATATATTATTGGCAATGCGTATTCTGCCTTTAGGCTGATCATGTTATTTAAATTAATGCCGGTATAACCTCGGGGAGTACTCACCATGTTACTGTAACTATAGTTGCCTTTCTGATTATACTGAAAAGCAGAGTATAGCCTAATACCATGATGATTAAAAATACCCGGGAAATAGTATGTTTCTGCCCAGCCATAATTAATGCTCACAGATTTAGAAAATGGAGTATGCCGGTAAAATATATTTGTGGCAAAACCCCATTTTGGGAAAATGTCCTTTTTAGATCTTTTATATTGAGTATAAGCGAATAATCCGTACGAAAGTGAGGTAATCTGATCTTCGCTAAAATTAGCTGGACTCTCACCAACTTTATTTAGAAATTTCTGAGAACCATTTACATATGGCTGGATACCCATAACCCATATACCACTGGTAAAACTTAATGGAATAGAAATGCCTATAGCTAAGTTTGTTTCCATCCACTTAATCTCTTGACTAACATTGTTGGTATCAAGATAATTAGTGCGGCGCAAACCATAATCGCTTGATAGCTTAATCAACGGATACCACCCTGCATATGTGAAATCCAACTTAGTTTTTCCTGCATTTTCATTGGGATCGTAATAATAACCAATTGACCCATAGGCAGTACTTAGGATATTCTGAGTCAGGATATTTACCCCCGGTTGAAAGTCGTAGTTATTTAAATCAACTGCAGCTAATCCCCAACTATGGAGGTTGAATAGGTGTCCTGATCGACTGTATTTTTTTACGGGATACTCTTTTTGAGGTACGATACTATCATCCAAATTAAATCCATTCTCGGGTGATAGTTGATCAATTATATAGTTTGTTTTAAGATTTGGAAGTTCTACTCTATCAGATTTTTTATTAGTCAATGGAATACTGGCAATTCGATAACCATCGCTTGTGTATGATACAAAATGCACCTCTTTTTTATCAACAGAAAATACCGCATCTGATGCTCCAAATCTGACATTTGTGAGTTTAAAAGTTTGATTTCTTGATATGTCGATCATGTATAAATCGCTGGTTCCTTCATATGTTCCGGAATATATAATCTTATTTCCATTTATTACGGGCCTTTTAATATCCACATAGCTAAACGGAAGAACAAACTCATATTTCCATGTTTTTGTGTTTATCAGAATTATTGACTTCCCTTTTTCACCAAGTACAACAGCCACGATGAAATTATCATTATCCGACCATCTGGGGTGAGTGAAAAAAAGGTTGTCGGGAGTATTGAATTCGTTAATGATTTCCTTTGTACTGATATCAATTACCTGTAGCGAATATTGGTTTAATTCGCTTACATATACGGCTACTATTTTTGATGAGTTATTTGCCAATGATGGAGAAAACAATCTGCTTTTTCGAGTTAACTGCTTAAGTTTTTTCCTTTTATAATTATATATTTTTATAACCGAATAATCACGATTTGACCATCTGGGGTCGAATGTTTTTTCGTTCCAGCAAAGCAAACTGTCGTTAGCCGATAATGATTCCGTAAAATCATATCCTGGAGTGAAAATCTTATCTTCACTACCATCGGGGTAGACCTTTACAAACCTGTTTATATCATCGATACTGCTTTTCTCAACAATAAAGCTGCCGTCTTTTAATGGATTAACAAAGCGGTAACTTGTAAAAAAATCCTCTTTTTGAGGAATAATTATTGAAGTTTTTGTTTTGGTAGAATCTATATTTGCCCAACATTTCTTACTTGATTCCAAAGTTTTTTTATAATAACCAACTTTTCCTACTCCTGTTTTATCTTTAACTGATTTTGTAAAAGGAATAAAAGTATATGGTCGTCTTGCAACATTATTTAATGTATTATTCCATAATTCTTCACCATAGTTTATATTACCATTAACCACAAGTTCGTATCCTAATGTATAATGATCGGGTACATAATCTTTATACGATCCATAAAGGGCTTTATCGTAAGGATATATTCTTTTATCAAGTACTTGAGCTTTCAAATCCATTGTAAAATCGGGTGATCTACCTCTTCCGCTACTACTGTATATTGTTTCGCTAAAAACAGCATCACCCTCAATAAACCAGAAGGGAAGAAAAACACCCATTATACCTCCAATAGCCTGTTCACCAAATGCATAAGTTAATCCCTTTGTAAAACCCTGATTAAGTTTCTGCATTTGAACTACGTGCCGGTACTCATGAAGGGTTAATTGTTTTGCCCATGTTTGTGCATAAATATTTTGGTCGGGCATCTCAAAAAAATCAGCATGCATTGGGGTTGGACTTACCATAGCATTTGATGTAACTGAACGATTATGAAGTACTATCTGGAATTTTTTGTTTTGCTCTATATATGGTAGGCTTACACTTTTGTGAGATAGCTCAATTAGATTTGCATATTCTTGAGCCTTTGTTTCATAACCTTCCGGAAAAATAATCTTGATAGTTGGGGAGTTAATTTGTTTCCACTTTATGGATGATGGATCTTGCCCCACCACATAATACTGAGCTATTACTTTTGCAGGCAAAAATAGAGTCAGGAAAATTATAAATTGAATAATTGATGCTTTGATAATTTTCATGGTTCAAATATATGAGATTTTTGAGATGTATTTTGATAAAAGTAAATCACAATACAATGAACATTTGTAGGATGGCAAAAAAAGTTCTCTACCAATTACCCAGACTTCTTTGGATAAAAAACATTGGATAAAAAACATTTGTCTTAATCATCTATTCGCATTTATAATCAGTACTTTTGCCACCAAATAAAATACATACCAGAGTGAAGAATTTTGAAGAACTAGGAGTACACCAAGATTTTGTATTAGGTTTAAAAGACCTAAAAATTATTATCCCAACAGATATACAAAAAGAAGTTATACCGATTTTGCTAAAAAGTAATACCGATCTTGTGGGACAAGCTCAAACAGGAACAGGTAAAACAGCTGCATATGGTTTGCCATTGCTTCAAAGAATAAACCCCGCTAATAAAGTGGTTCAGGGATTAATCCTTTGTCCCACTCGCGAATTAGTTCAGCAAGTAGCAAAACAACTATTTAAATTCACAAAATATTCTGAGAAAATTTTTACCGAGGCTGTTTATGGAGGAGCCAAAATAGATGATCAAATATCAGCTTTGCAAAGGCCAACTCATATAGTTGTTGCCACCCCTGGCAGATTAATTGATTTGGTAAAAAGAAAAGCTGTGGATATTACCAATGTGAAAACAGTAATACTGGATGAAGCAGATGAAATGCTAAGTATGGGTTTTAAGGAAGAGTTAGATGAGATACTTTCCCAACTTTCGAACACAAAAAATAAATGGCTTTTTTCGGCAACAATTCCCCAAACACTGGATCAAATAATAAATAAGCACATGGCGCCTGATGCCCACAGGATTGTTGTGAGCAGAAGTAATGTGATAAATAGAGATATTGAACATCAGTACATAGCTTGTTCAGATAATGAAAAACTCAACGTTCTAGTAAAATTTTTAGGCACGAATAAGAGCAACCGGGGAATGATTTTTTGTAGAACAAAGGTAAATGCCCAAAAACTTTCAAAACAGCTTATTGCAAAAAATGTTGCTGCAGAAGCATTGCATGGCGATTTATTACAGAAGGAGCGAGATAAGGTGATGCGAGCATTTAAAAAGGGTAATTTGCAATTAATTGTAGCTACAGATTTAGCTGCTCGAGGTATTGATGTAGATAGTCTTTCATTTGTAGTACATTATCAAATGGCTGAAAAAAAAGAGTATTATACACACCGAAGTGGTAGAACTGCGCGTGCCGGGAAAAAGGGTATTTCACTTTGTCTCATAACCCCTTCTGATATTACCCAAATGAAATATTTTGAAAAGGAGCTGGATATTAAGTTTAAGAAAATTAGTTAATTTACAGATATTCAGCACAAACTGCTAGTCAGGATTTGCAATCCTGACTTAAAGAGCATTGGATTTACAATCCATATTACCAATAAATTTCTCAAGAATAATTCTCAACAAAATAATCCCACAAAGGATCTGATGGAGGAGGAGCAACAACTTTAACAGTCTCTTGCTTAATTGGATGCATGAACTCTATGGATCGGGCGTGCAAACTAATTGAAGCATCTCTGTTACTTCGAGGGGACCCATATTTAAGATCACCTTTAATAGGGCAGCCTATTGCCGCCAATTGAGCCCTTATTTGGTGATGTCGTCCGGTTTTTATTTCTATTTCCAGCAAATAATATTTTTCGCTTTCGCTTATTAATTCGTACTCTAGTATTGCTTCTTTTGAATCGGGTTTTTGAATGTGGAAAGCAGTGGATTTATTTTTAGTTGTATTTCTTACCAGATGGTGAATTAGCTCAGCTTTGTGCAATTCAGGCCTGTTTTGAACAATCGCCCAATATTTTTTTTTAAGTCCAAAATTCCTTATTAGATAGTTCATCTTGGAGAGACTTTTACTGGTTTTTGCAAAAATTACTGCTCCACTTGTAGGTCTGTCGATTCGATGAACAATTCCTGTAAATACATTGCCAGGTTTGTTGTATTTTTCCTTAATAAATGCTCTAACATCTTCACTTAATGGAGTGTCGCCGGTTTTGTCTCCCTGAACAATTTCTGAGGGAAGTTTATTTACAACTATGAGGTGGTTGTCTTCATAAAGGATACGTTTTGATAAAGGTGGTATAGATATTATCATGGTTGTCAAGTTGTCTGGTTGTCGGGTTGCAGTGGTTGTTAAATTGTTATTATCGTTCTTTTTTCTTAAATATAACAAAGACAACAACGATAACCTGACAACATTTTCAATACTTCTCTTTATCGTTCGGGAATCTAACTTCCTTTACATCATCAATATAAGCCTCAAAAGCTTTAATCATTTCATCGTGAAGATTGTGGTAGCGTCTTAGGAATCGTGGTGAAAAATCCTGATTAATACCAAGCATATCATGTAATACAAGTACCTGTCCATCAACATCGGATCCTGCACCAATTCCTATTGTTGGAATGGAAATTGATCTTGTCACTTCAGCGGCTAGTACTGCTGGTATTTTTTCAAGCACTACTCCAAAACAACCGGCACTTTCCAGTATTTTGGCATCTCTTTTTAGTTTTTCAGCTTCTTCCTGGTTAGTAGCACGAACAACATAGGTCCCGAATTTATTTATCGACTGTGGTGTTAGTCCCAAATGTCCCAATACCGGAATGCCCGCACTCAATATCCTGTCGATGGATTCAAGTATTTCTTCACCACCTTCAACCTTTATTGCATTTGCTCCCGATTCTTTCATTATACGAATGGCCGAATTCAATGCTTCTTTTGAGTTACCCTGATATGTTCCAAAAGGTAAATCCACAACAACCAATGCCCTCTCAACAGCTCTCATTACTGACGAGGCATGATATATCATCTGATCGAGTGTGATTGGTAATGTGGTTTTATGTCCTGCCATTACGTTGGATGCTGAGTCACCCACAAGGATTACATCAATACGTGCTTCATCAAGCAATTGAGCCATAGAATAATCATATCCGGTAAGCATTGCTATTTTCTCACCCTTCTGCTTCATTTCCTGAAGCACATGAGTTGTAATCTTTGGAAGGTCTCTGGTTGTATTCATCAATACAATTTTTATTACAGGGCAAAAGTATCATATTTTACAAACTAGGTAATAATTTTTAATTGTTTTTATATGTTTAGATTTATTTTGATACTTGAAACTCTTTATCAACATCACCACTAATTTCAGTAAACTAATTATAATAAATTTGCACCTTTTAAGTTTACCCTGTAATGAAGGTTAGAAGCACTATATATTTTTCGGTTTTTGTATTTATTACTTTATTACTGGCAGGGTTTCCTGATATTGTAAAATCACAAACAGCTACGGTTGAGGGTAATGTATTAAATAATAGAGGTAAAGCCATTGAGCTTGCCAATGTTGCAATTGTTGGAGAACCAGGAGGAACCACAACTAACGAAAAAGGATATTTTAAACTTAAGGTATCTGCCAATAAAGATATTGTACTTGCAATTACTTTTGTTGGTTTTGCTGATAGTAGACAAAAGATAAACCTTAGTCCGGGCGAAATTAAGACGATTGAAGTTAGGCTGGAGTCAACATCCACCAACCTTCCGGGGTTCGAAGTAAAAGATGAACAACTTCGTACTCAAAGCATGGTTAGGCTAAATCCAAAAGATGCAAATTTAACCCCATCACTAACAGAAGGAATTTCTGATATTATTAAAACCTTACCGGGTGTTTCTTCTTCAAATGAGATGAGTTCGCAATATTCGGTACGCGGCGGAAATTTTGATGAGAACCTGGTTTATGTTAATGATATTGAAATTTACAGACCTTTTCTGGTAAATTCAGGACAACAAGAAGGTTTGAGTTTTGTAAATTCATCTCTTGTGTCATCAATATTATTTTCGGCAGGAGGATTTGGTGTGCAGTATGGCGATAAAATGTCATCAGTGCTCGATGTACAGTATAAGGTTCCATCTGAGTTTGGTGGATCCTTTTCAGCAAGTTTGCTAGGCGCCGAATTAAATTTTGGTGGAACTGCAGCTAAGGATAGGCTAACTTATCTGGTTGGCGCACGTTATAAAACAAATAGTTATCTTCTTAATAGTTTGGAAACTCAAGGCGAATATCAACCCGTGTTTATGGATATCCAATCACTAATTACATATAAATTAAGTAACAAATGGGATTTGTCCTTTCTGGGATATTATTCACACAATAAGTATAAGGTTGTTCCTGCAAATCGCGAAACTGATTTCGGGACATTTCAGGAAGTAATAAGGTTTAAGGTTTATTTCGATGGTAACGAAACAGACCGTTACGATATGTATCAGGGTGGATTAACTCTTGGATACAGGCCGGCAAAAAATACCAATCTAAAACTGATATTATCGGCATTTAATACCAACGAATCAGAAACATATGATATACAAGGTCAGTATTGGATAGGGCAAGTTGAAACCAGCCTGGGAAGCGAAGAATACGGTGAAGCAGTTCAATCACAAGGTGTAGGTACATATTTGCTTCATGCCCGAAATTACTTTAAGGCAAGTGTTGTTTCGGCAGAACACAAAGGAGCAATTATTAAGGAGAAGAGTACTTTGAAATGGGGTCTTCGCTATCAACATCAGGAAATTGATGATAGGTTACGTGAATGGGAGATGGTGGATTCTGCCGGATATTCATTGCCAAATCCAACCGATACTCCAGGTAATCCAAATCCCGACAATCCTAATCTTGTAATCAAGGATTTTGTAAGTGCTAAAAATGTTCTAAGTACAAACAGGTTGGCTGCCTATGCTTCAAATCAGTGGAATCTGAAAACCAAGAATAATAGTGAGATTACAATTGCTGCAGGACTTAGAGCAAACTACTGGGATTACAATGAAGAATTTTTACTTGCTCCCAGAGTGAATTTATCATACAAACCTTCTCAAAACCCAAACCTGGTTTTCAGGTTGGCTTCAGGTATTTACTACCAAACACCCTTTTATCGGGAGATGAGAAGTCTTGATGGTACATTGAATCCAAATGTAAAGTCACAAAAGTCAACACATTTTATCGCAGGAAGTGATTTTAGATTTAATACTTGGGGCAGACCATTTATATTTACTACCGAAGTGTATTATAAAATGTTAGATAACCTTATACCTTATTATGTTGATAATGTTAGGATAAGATATCTTACTGACCAGTTGGCTAAGGGTTATGCAGCAGGTATCGATTTCAAGATATATGGCGAATTTGTGAAAGGTATTGATAGCTGGATGAGTTTATCAATAATGCAAACCAAAGAAGATATTTACAACGATTTTTATTATGATTATTATAATTCGGAAGGTGAAAAAATAATTTCAGGAATAACTGTTGATACTGATGTTGCAGATAGTACTAAAGTTGAACCGGGGTATATTCCACGCCCTACGGATCAAAGGGTGAATTTTTCAATTTTCTTCCAGGATTACATTCCAAATCATCCCTACTTAAAAATGCACTTGCGATTATTGTTTAGTACAGGTATGCCTTTTGGAGCACCTGATACAGAAAGATATAATCACACATTGCGGATGCCAGATTATCGCCGGGTTGATATTGGTTTCTCGTACCAGTTTATCAATGAAGGATCAACTTTTGGTAAAGGAAATCCATTTAAGCACTTTAAAAATATGTGGGTGAGCCTCGAAATTTTCAACCTGCTTCAGATATACAATACCGTTTCCTACATTTGGATTAAAGATATAAATAACAGGCAATATGCCGTTCCTAATTACCTTACCCCAAGGTTATTAAACATAAAACTTACTGCTGAATTTTGATAAAGAGTCAGAAGTTGGACTTTGTTAATGCCTAATTAGCGTTGACCGTTTTCACTCACTTCCGTCTCCCGACTTCCAGCTCCCGACTCCGGTCTTCCAACTTTAGTACTTCTTCCACCAAACAATAAACCCTGAAATCAAGATAAAAAGTATCAACAATCCAGCAAGGGGAATAAACAGTATGTAGAAATTACCAAACATAAACTTATACATCCTGGCCGTGTGAATTTCCAAAGCCACATTCCATAACGACATTGGTTGATTAGAGAGTTGTTCGGGCATCCTATTGAACGCTTGCCCATTAACTAAATTCCATCCTCCGGAGTTAAAGTCGAAGAAAATCTCTTTATTGCTAAAGTGATCTGAGTATCCTGTTACAAGGAAATCTCCCAATGGAGCACCGCCTCTTTCTTTAACTTTAATTGGGCTCTTGGTTATATAATCCATTTTGTTACCTGATGTCAGATTCCATAAAAAAAGACCTTCGAACGATCCGATGAGTATTGTATTTTCGTTAAGCTTTTCCCATACTGTAACACCCATAACGCTTATTGGTGGTTGTCCGTAAACACGTTTTAGAGTTGATTTGAAATTGTCATCGGAATAATAAATGCCATCAAGTGTAGCAACCAGATAAATATCCGAATCTTCAAAATACATCACTCTTCTTAGTTTATCGAACCACGGGTTTGGTGAGTCGAGTTCGGTATATGGTATTTTATCGACTCTGGCATACGCAATTGCAGCCAACAAAGGTGGACGTAAAAATATTCCGGTAGATGTTGTAATTATTAATAATATCAGAGTAATCCATCCAATTTTATTGTGCCATTTTAGAGAAAACCTTCGTATTCTAACATTTTTGGTTGTTGATTTATTCTTCTTTTTCTTTCTTTTTGATGAATGAGGTATTATCCAGTAAATCAAGCCTGTAATACAAAGAAAAATAAATATTAAACCAATTGCATCAACCAGTAGTATGCCAGGTAGTCCCCATATCTCGCCACTATGGATTATCCAAAGGGTTTTAAATAATCCCACTTTATTATCGTAATCTTCGGGTTGAGGCAGGGTTTGTTTTTTGAAATTAACTCCATCAACGGATGATAAAAGAAACGATCTGCTGAGCACTAATAATGTATCTTCTTTTTCAGTAATATCAACAATGCGCTGGTTGTGAATAGGTAGTTCAATTGAAGCCCATAAACTATCAGTTTCATTAAATTTGTAAAGTCCGAAATGGGTTCCTGCAAATAATCCATATATCTTTGAATTAAATATTTTACTAATCTTTCTGTTATCAATACCATCAGGGAAACCGTTGTTGTAATCAGTAAATATATCCCCTATTGTATCAGTTAACCAAATCCCAATATTCCCATAAATAAGGATGCTGTCAACCCCAATCATAGTGGTTCCTGCTACAGCCGCATTATTCCAATTTGTGTAACTGTAATCAGATGGTAAATAATCTCTATTTACATCAATACCTGAAAATAATTGTCGGTGATTAAGTATAATTCCGGACACTGAAAAAAGGAGTATAAATATTGTGAAAACTATACTTACCCACTTGTGGTATTTTTTAAAAAACTTAATCATTACCCATATTTATGAATGATGACAAAAATAGTAATCAGCTAATATCTACACATACCTTGATGTTGGTATTTTTAATGAACTGTTGATATAACCATAATCATTTATTGTATTTTTGGAAAAACTGAATAGGATTATGAAAGCTATAAAAAAAGGATTCGCCAGCGATAATTGGTCGGGAGTTTGCCCTGAGATAATGGAAGCTTTAGCTGATATAAACAAAGGTCACATATTTGCATATGGAGAAGGCGAAGAAGAAGTTTCACAAACTGCATTCCGTAAATTTGAGGAGCATTTTGGCAAAGATATTAAGGTCTTTTTTGTATATAATGGAACTGCAGCCAATGTATTAGGAGTAGGTCATTTAATAAATTCATATCAGGCAATTGTTGCAGCTCATTCTGCTCATTTAAATGAAGATGAATGCGGAGCCCCTGAAAAGTTTATCGGAGCCAAAATACTTGAAATACATACGGATAATGGAAAGATAGTTCCTGAACAGGTTAAGCCTTTTTTGAGTAGTATTGGATTTCAGCATCATAGTCAGCCAAAGGTAATATCCATTTCACAGGTTACTGAGATGGGGACTGTTTATACAAAGGAAGAAATTAAGGCGTTGGCGGATTTTGCCCACGAAAATAATATGTATATACATATGGATGGTGCACGAATTAGTAATGCGGTTGCTGCACTAAACACAGATTTTCGAAATATAACAACTGATGTAGGTGTTGATGTTCTTTCGTTTGGAGGAACAAAAAATGGCTTAATGTTTGGAGAAGTGGTTATATTCTTTAACAAAAAACTGGCTTTTGATTTTGAGTATGCACGCAAACAAGGCATGCAGTTGCATTCAAAGATGAGATTTATAGCTTCACAATTTACCCAATACTTAACAGATGACTTGTGGAGAAAAAATGCTGAGATTGCAAATAATATGGCTAAAAAGCTGGCAAAAAAAATATCACTTATACCAGAGCTTAGTATTAGTAATAAAGTAGAAGCAAACGGTGTTTTTGTTCTTATGCCATCTGAATTAATACCAAAACTTCAGAAGCATTATTTTTTCCATGTGTGGAAAGAAAGTCCGGTTTATGAAGGAAATATACCTATGAAAGAAGTACGCTTGATGTGTTCATGGGATACAACAAAAGAAGATATTGATGGCTTTATTGATTTGATTTTGGAATTGGTTTAGTATAGTAAATGTTTATATAATTCGTTGTTTCGGAAATAATAGATGGTTCTATGATTTCATCTTTTGCACAAGAACCAAAAAAAACTATTAATATTGGTATCAATCTAAATAAAGTTCTGTTCATTATGATGTGTTTAGTTGGAGCCATCTACTCGATTGACACCAGTTTTCTTTTTTAAAAGTCATATGGCACTTGTTTTCTCTTCACGTAAAATTTTCTCCATTTTTCGTCCTTTTGCTAATTCATCAAAACCGGTTAGCCACTCTATCACTTGATGTAGTTCTTCCTTTGTTCTGCCTTTCTTTTCCACCTTTATCACATAATGGGGATAAACTGAAGCAAATGTCATTTTTGCTATTCGTTGATTATGTTCAGATGTAGCTTTCATTTCTTATTTATTTTTGCTGTTAGTCATTCTCCTGTTTTTTCATAAATTCAAATGCTCCTTTACGAAGTTGTATTCCATACTCCAGATAGGCTTTCATGCAGGCAAGAAAATTTGCCCATCCCCCTGTATTTTCTATAACCCATTTCAGGTTATGTTCATTAAATTCCTTTCCGTTTTCGGTTACTTTTACTATAGTACTTTTGTCAGGTAGAGCTTCTAATACAATGTTTACAACGGTTTCTGAATCCCAAACAAATGAAACTGAACGATTGGTTTCAACCTTAATGTCTTTCACAGGGTACTTGTCAGCAAATTCAGGAAATTTCCAAAATACTTCTTTTCCTGATTCCAGTGGTCCGCTACTTTCTGAAATAAAATACTTGGTCATCTTCGTAGGGTTTACAATCCCCTCAAAAACTTCTTCTATCGGTTTTTGAATTTGTAAAGTTGATTGAGATATAAGTTTCATCATGATTTTAGAGTTTGTGTTTACAGCTCAAAATTAAGAATTATTTTTCTGCCTAGCCAATGCCGCGACTATGGCCTTGAGCTGTTGTTACCACAGGTACTTTATTTCTAATGAACATGTTACCTAAAAAATCTAAATCTATCCTTGTTGCTAAAACTCCATTGAATATTAACTATATTATTTCTCACACTTAATACTTTACAGTTTATAATTTCTCCATTTTCCAAGTTCTTTTCAATATGTTTTATTTCACTTACACCAAATGTGAAAAACTCGTCATATATTTTTAGTATCCCAATATATTTGTCTTCCACTAGATATTTTACTTTTATTCTGCTACTACCAAAACTTTTGTTTTCTTTAACAACTTTTACTTCGACAGTTTTTCCAATTAGATTTAATCTTTCAGCAGTCTCATTATTTATGATATTCTCTATTGTATTTCTTGTGGTAGCAGTAATATATGTTTTCTGCGGTCGCAGGTTACCTTTTATTATATTTCTTGAAAATATTTTTTCTATCTCTGATGGTGTGTCCCATTTCAATTGAAAGGTTCTTTTGGGTTTATTAACTGATAATATTTCACAATTAATTATTTCGCCATCTTCGAGATTTCTAATTGCCTTTTTAATTTTAAGCTTGTTTTCTGGATATATTAAATTATTAATGAGCAATGTTGCCGAAAATCGGTCTTGTACTATGTAAGTGACATTATTGTCAGATGCTTTTAATACTCTTACTGGTAAAATTTTACCAATAAGTTGTTCTATTTCGTTAGTAAACCATTCTTTTAGTTCGGCTTTAAGTCCATATATTAGTTGTTCTTTTTCGTTATATCCCCAAAACAATATTTTAATGACCGTACCTATTTCAATATTTTCAAAATGTTCAGTAGTCTCAAAATGTGACTTGTGCAACAACCCGACTAATGAACCGCTTTTCCAATTGAATGCGTATCCAATATCTATAAATACGCCAAAATATGTTTTATCGAGAATTATTCCATGATACATTATGTCCTCTTTCAATCCAGGGGTTTAAAACTGAGGTATTTCTCCATTTAGTATAATGGATATAGGCTCTTTTTGTATTTGATATATTTTGCTGAAAAACAATTTGCCCTTTAAATATGGAAAAACTGCATTCCATGCGACATTGTTGTTGTATGTCCAAGGCATGTGGTTGAATGAAATATATCCCCGAAGTCCACCAACCTTTACAATAAATCCTTTGTCTCTTATGTCAATTATTTTAAAAGGAATATTTGTGTTCTCAGAATCTTGTTTTGCTAGATTGTCAACCAGTTTTGCTAGATGCGATTTTTGCTCTGGTTTAGCGAATATTTTTTTTAAGTTCTGGCATACTGTGTTCCAATCTGTCAATTTCATTCTTGTTTTAAATTCAGGTTATGCTTCTTTTTAGTAAGGTAACGGTTTGAATATGGTGCGTTTGGCATTAGACAACTTATGTTTTCAAACTGTTATGATTGTTATTTGAATTACTAACTTTCATATTATACTCGAACTGCCAAATGCACTATATTTGTTGTTGTGCCATGTTTTTATATTCTTTCTAGAGGTCTGTTTAAGTAAATAAACTTTGAAGGTTTACTCTGAAAGTATCCGGTACAATTCTAAGTTTAGATAATAATGATGACCCTCTATTTCTTTCTTTTCCATAATCTGCATATCGCACAACTTGTTGAGATAATCCCTTGCTGTATTTTCCGCATAAATTCTAGCATTAACTAACTGCTTTACCTTGGTAAATGGTTGAGTAAACAAGAACTCTATGAGAAGTTCTGGGTTGCGGAATTTTCGATCATCTTTCCTTACGAATTCAAGGATGGTGTCTTTTACAGATACAATCTCATTGATTTTGTGGAATGTAATATTGGAGGTGCTTTCAACTGCTTTCAGCATAAATAATATCCAATTATTCCAGCTGCCTCTTTGTGAGACTCCCATTAAGTTTGAATAATAATCATCCTTGTGATCTAGAATGTATCTACTAAGGAACAGTATTGGAACATCTAGTAGACCTTTATTAGTCAAATAATGGATATTAAATATACGTCCAGTCCTGCCGTTTCCATCACGAAAGGGGTGAATAGCTTCAAACTGAAAATGAGCTATGGCCATTTTTAGTAAATGATCAATTTTATATTGTTCATCATCATTTAAAAAGTTAACAAGGTTTTCTAACTTATCCTTAATTATGGTCGTGCCACTAGGAGGAGTATATATGATATTCCCAGCATTTTGTCCAGTTCCGCCTTGTTTAATAGTTGTATTCAAAAACTCTGGGCGAATTCCATCAGTTGTTTGCTTTATTTCTTGAAATATTTGTATAAAGTAGTCCAGATTAAAATGTATAGTTTTTTGTAAATAGTTGTAGCCAGACCATAGGGCTTCCCTATATCTTAAAACCTCTTTGGATGCTCCTGTTGCTTCAGTATTTTGATCGCTGTATGCTTTATATAATTCATCATCAGTTGTGAATATGTTCTCAATTGCACTGGAAATCTTTGCTTCTTGCAAGCTTATTGTATTAATTAATAGTCCTTGATTTGGAATTACTACACTCCGCCCATGAAGTCTTGCTAAAGCCGCTTTTGCATCTCCAAGCTTTTCCAGAATTTCAATTGTTTGATATAACTCTTTTCTAATTGGTAATGGTGGAATATTATTCCAGGGAACATTTCTGTCAGGATTAATTGGATAAAGTATTTCTTGCATTAGTTCGTCTGATTTTTAATGTTTACTTTAACTCAGACCTCAAAAGTACTAATTTTTATCTTACAAACATTAAAATATAAATAAAATAATGTCTAGTTAAGTTTTGGTATTAAAATATTGTTTTTAATAAACTTCAAACATTAATAGTGTCTATGTTTGATGTTTGACTGAAATGTGGCACAACTATTAGATAACCTTTCAGCATGAATTATTTCGACGGTTGCACCAAATGCTTTCGCATTGTTGCATCGAATTCTTTTTTACAAAGAAATCTTAGTTTGAATTACTCAATAACTTTCTCGCTATGGGAATTTACAAAAATGATAGTACCTACCTGGTTGTAACCTGTGAACATACTTTCTTTCTTAACTAACTCTTCCCTAAAACCAATTATAACAAGGCCTGCGTCATATGACTTTAAATTGACAAGGTCTTTTTGGTGTACTTCCGGGTCCTGCGGAATGATTTCAATATTTGAAGAAGTAATAGGTAACCTTCCTGAAGTAACAAGCTCCTGCATGTTTTTTCTGGTTTCTTTTTCAAGCTCAGGCTTACAAATGTCAAATATCTTAATATCAGTCTTTTTCCAATCCGGATGCCCCGAAATAATGAAGCCTAATAGTATCATCAGGTTTGCATTTGACGAATCAGTGGAAGATATCCAGATATGAATCCCATTTGAGTATTTTATCTCTCTCGGACTACTGGCAAGTATCAAAACATCGAACTTCCCTGCATTTACAAGTGCAAAATTATCGATTATATGGCTCAAATCATCTGGTGTATCTTTATCATACTCAAAAATCACCATATTATTTTCCATTCCTGCAATACCCGGTATTTGAATTGCCTGTGCTATGGCTGATGTGTAGGAAGGCGAAATTATTGTGTCAACATAAACAAGGCTGTCTTTTTTACTTATCATTTTGTTGATTCTGATAAGCTCGTCTTCTGCCTGTTTATGGGTTGCTTTTGAGTAATAGCCTTCAATTCGGTGAAGGTAAGTTCCAAATCCGTATTTATGTGAAATCCAGTTTAATAGAAGTAATGCTTTATCCCTCTCAAAAGTTCTTTTTGATATACAAATTGCACTTGGCCGCCATTCACTAAATATTTGTTTCTGTGTTTTCCTCTGAAGTAAAACCTGTAAATTCCTGTTTAACTGAAAAATAGCGTTTGAGAATATAGATTCAAACCCCTTGCGGTTTTTATGATAATAATTAAGGTATATGTATAATCCTGTCATCAATATAAAAGCCAGTATAGCATAGCTGGTATTTATTTTAAACATCACCCAAATAGATGTTACAAAGCCTATTAATGATAAATACCACTTCGAGTTAAATGATGGCCGATAAGCAGGAGAAGATCCAAAATGATTTAAAAATGAAATTAAGCAGAGGGCACCATATGTAACCATAAAGAACATGGAAATAATTTCAGCAACTGTATTTACATTGCCCAGGGCTACAAAAACAAATGCAATAATAAGGGTAACCAGTGACCCGTTTATTGGCTCGTTATCTTTTTTTCGACCTTTTGATAACCATGTGTTTACTCCTTTATTTGGAAAAGCTTTGTCGGATGCCAGAGCCTGAAGGGTACGGGGGGCTACCATTATCGACCCTAATGCTGATGATATTGTTGAAGCTGCTAATCCCAAAGGAATAACCCAAATTCCCTGAATTGCAATATTTCCCATAACCAGTTGGTTATTCAGAAGGTCGTCAACACTTGCCGAAACTGCCAGTTTATAAATGATGAAGAAATATATTATCATTCCACTAACTGTCGCAAGAATTGTTCCTATTGGTATTGATTTAGCAGGGTTTTTAAGATCACCTGATAGCCCTACACCAGCTGTCATCCCTGTAAATGCAGGGAAAATAATTGCAAAAACCACAAAGAATTTCGATAAATCAGCTGTATCACTGCTGAATAATGAAAAACTGCTAACGTGACCTTCTGCTGGTGACCCTGCAAAAAACAATATGATAGCAAAAAACAATATTGCAACAACAACATACAAAGCCTTCACCCCCAGATTTGCACCCTTCTTTAATATTACTGCCCCCAGTACAATTAATGCAGGAATGCTTATAACTTGCCGTGGCAGTTCAATTCCATATGAATCAAAAATATAGGTGAAGAAAAATTGAAAAGCCTCGGTAAAAGCAATTATGTAAAAAGCAACGCTGATGGCCTGTGAAAGATAAAGGGCTATGCCAATTGTAGCCCCAATATTCAACCCAAATGATCGCGAAATAATAAAATACTCACCGCCACCTTCAACCCTTTTATTTGTAGCAAGTTCAGAAATAGCCAGAGCTGTAGGAATAGTAACCAAATGCCCCAGAATTACAATCCCTATAACTCCCCAAAAGCCTACAGTTCCAACTGCATAACCAAATCGTAGAAAAAGGATTGCCCCAAGTATTGTAGATATTGCTGTAAAAAAAACAGGGAGGGTACCGAATTTTTTAGTCATTTGTACGCTGCTCATACAGGTTTAATTTAGATAAATAATAGTTAAAACAAAAGTAAATATTAATTCCTACTTATGGACATCTTTAATAAATGCTTCAACTTCAGGAACCCCACCCTGATAAACCAGATATCCATTATAAGGTTCGCGGTTTGTTATTTCGTCATTGATTGGCGTAAGCATCATTTTCTTCACTTCTGCAGGATCTTCTGTTTGTCCTAATATCCAGCTAAGTTTTACCCATGCAACTTCAGGTAACATATTTCCGGTTGGGATTATTCCTTTTGCCATCATATCGCGACCTGTATCGTAAACAAACATGTGAACGTAACCCCAGATTGTCTGAAGTGTCATAAACATATGTACTCCTTTTTCGTGGGCACGTTCAATGGCAGGGTATAATTCCTTATTAACATGGCCGAGTCCTGTTCCAACAAATATTATCCCTTTGTAACCCTTTTCAACTAGTGCATCTAGTGTGTCGGGAGCCATTCCCGGGTAATAATAGAGCATGGTTACCTTATCACTAAAATAAGGAAGTATTTTAACATTTTTATCAGTACGACGTTTGTTGTATTTCTTTTTGATGGGAAAAATGTCATCACGGGTTATCCTTGCCAACGGGGTGTCGCCAATTGTGCGGAAAGTTGACCTGTAAGACGAGTGCATTTTACGGACCCTGGTACCTTTGTGGAGTAATCCGTATTCATCAGAAGTAGGCCCAAACATACAAACCATTACTTCGGCAATATCTGATTGACCGGCAGCTTTCATAGCGTGCATAAGGTTTAATGCCGCATCGGAACTTGGTCGGTCGGAGGAACGTTGCGATCCAACAAGTACTATCGGTACAGGTAAATTCTGGCACATAAATGTAAGTGCAGCACCAGTATGGTGAAGAGTGTCGGTACCATGACCGATTACGATTCCATCAATGCCTTTTTCAATTTCTTTACCAATTGCTATTGCAAGAGCCATATATTGTTTTGGCCCCATGTTTTCACTAAAAACAGCAAAAATCTTTTCAGTATCTAAATTACAAATATCAGCTAGTTCAGGTACAGCGCCGTAAAGTTCTCCCGGTGAAAATGCAGGAATAACAGCACCAGTACGATAGTCAAGTCGAGATGCAATTGTGCCCCCGGTACCAAAAAGTTTTACATGTGGTAATCCGGGTGTAAAGGGAAATGCCTTTTCGGGGATTTTATAATTGGCTTTATTATAACCAACTTCTTTCATGCTTGTTACGGTCCGTGTATCAATACCAATGTTATATCCGGTAACAATTTTAACAACAATATGTTTGTCGTCATCATTTTCTGCTCTTGGTAACACTGTTCCCTTAAAAATGCCTCGGGTTGTGTCAGCCACTACTGTTCCCCATACTCTAACCTTATATTTTTTCAATAATTCTAGAGCATCACCTTTGTATCCTTGAAATATATCGTTATCCATTTTAAATTTCTTTGCTTAATTCTGTCAAATTAATATTTCCTATTGCTATATTTCTCAGACTTCCCATTACCCAGTTTCTTTGTTTAGATTTAGAAATTACATCTTTTCCCTCGGCAAATTTATCATAAAGTACAGGGAGCTTTGATAGGATTTCCTCCTTTGAATATTTTTTGAATTTAATGCTTGTGAGTATTGATTCGAAGTCCATTTTGGGATGCTGTATCATATCAGGAAGCATTTTTTCGGCAATATCATGATGGATTTTATTCTTATTAAGGAATCTAAATAGCTTGTAAACTTTTTCATAATCAAACTTTTCAGGACCCTTATAATGCCCTAATGCAAATTTAATTTCATGGCCGAAAAATGTACCGGCAAAAGATGGAATTACATCTAACTCAACAACAATTCTTTCGATTAACGGGAAAAGATTTTTAGAAAAAATATAAGTATATGTTTCTTCAGGTACACCCCATTTTTTCAATTGTTTATACCTGTCAATTACATCACTTGGGACTTTTGATCTCAATCTTTCAATATATTCATCTTCCAGTGGGATTGGGGCAGAATCTGTATCAGGATACATCCTGTCAGCCCCTGGTAATACGCGTTCAAAAATTGTTGTTCCATCTTCAAACGATTTACGTGTTTCTTCAGGAACTCCAACAAGTGCCATCTGACATCTTTCTTCAACGGTTTCAATCGCTATTTTCATATCAGCTTCATCACCCCAAATAATAACCTGTGCATCACCCTCTTTAGCAGAAAGAAGTTGCCTTATCTCTGACCATAATTTATCATTAATAATTGGATTAATTTCCTCAGAATGAGTCATATTGGGTTTTTCTATGCCTGCAATTACCTTTAGTCTTGTAGCCAACTCATCTGCAAACATTTGTCCGGGCTGAGTGAAATATGATAATGCTCCCTCAAAATGAGGTAGATTAATTGCTATAATATTCTCTTTGCCAGATAAACCTGAGATATCATTCAGTAGATTTTTTATTGATATATGATTGACTTTCCAGTCTTCGGGTTTGGTAACTTTTGAAATCAGTAATTCTTTGATTTGTAGTAAGGCCCACTGTCTGAATACTTCATTATGAGTTAGCTCAGGAATCCATTTTGTGTGTGCCACACCTTTAATTTCAACGCGGCTACCTCCTTTGCAGCTTACATTTACATCCTGGCGCCCGGCGCCCATTCCTGTTCTTACTTTTCCGGTGCTTCTGTTCAGGAAGCGGATATAATCACAACCTTCTTTAACTTCATCAGGATTTACGAAATCAGGATAAGTTACAGTTTCGATCAATGGCATGCCTAGTCTGTCAGTTTTGTATAAACGTACATGACCTATATCACTTATTTCACGGCACGAATCTTCCTCGATACTTAGCTGTATCAATCTGATCTTTTTATGGGGGAGTTCTAATTCACCTTCAACTCCCAGAATAGCTGTGCGCTGAAATCCGGTTGGAATGCTGCCGTCCAAATATTGTTTTCGGGTAATATGAACTTCACCTACTATATTTAATTTCGATAACAGGGATATTTCAAGAGCCTTTTCCAGGGCATCCATATTAATTGGGAATGGAGGAGTGTCGTCAACTTCGTATGTACATGCATTCTCGTTGTTAATACGATAAATAATTTCCTTTTTGGTTCTAAATTCCATTAAGGCTGTTCCGTCATATTCGCCAAGCTCGCTTAAAGTTGGTCGCATATGCCTGATTAATTCAGCATCATAATCGTCACTTTGATTATATATTCCGGCCGGACAATGACAAAACAATTTCTCATCTGTTAATAACTGTTGATGAACCTCCAATCCCGACATGAATCCAATAGAGTCATATGTATCTTGAGTTGCTTCACGTCTAGTTACATAGCCAACTTTTATTTTGCTGTTTTCGTAATTTGATTTTGAATTAAAACTCATTTATAAGTGTTTTTATATCTTCGCGAAAAAAGCCCAAATTTAAGAAAAATGAATAGTTGACATGTTGATATTTGTTAAAAGTTTTAATCAAAAAATAATATGGATTCTGGTAGCACTTTAATCATTATTTTTGCATTTCAAATGAATAACTGTGAGGATTAATTTCAGGCTTATATTTATACTATTCGGAATTATTCTTATTCTGAAAACTACCGAGGCTCAGCAAAAATCAAGGGTTAATATCGAACATGCTGATGCCCTTCGCTATAATGACAAGTTGGGAAAAGATGTACAGAGACTAATTGGAAAGGTGGTTATTCGTCAGGATTCAACGTTGTTTTATTGTGATAGCGCATATATAAATGAAGCCAACAATAGCTTTGAAGCGTTTAGTAATGTTCACATTAAGGTAAATGACACCGTTGATGTATACGGTTCGCGACTGTTATATGATGGAAATTCTAAAATTGCAGAATTGTTTGACAATGTTAAACTTGTTGATAAAAATACCATCCTCACAACCGATCATCTTATCTATAACAGAAATACAAAAACTGCTTTATATGATATTGGGGGAAAGATAGTTAATAAAGATAATATACTGATTAGTAAACAAGGGCTTTATTTTACTCCAACTCGCACCTTTCATTTCCGAAAAGATGTTGTGCTCACAAATCCTGATCAGGAAACCTATTCTGATACTTTAATTTATAATACCAACACCGAAACTGCATATTTTTTAGGACCTACAGTAATACGAGGCAAAGAAAGCATTATTTATTGTGAGGATGGTTGGTATGATACTAAGAATGACCTTTCAAAACTCAACAAGCGACCCTCTATAACCAATGCCAACCAGACCATTACAGCTGACAGTCTTCACTACGATAATAATACAATGTTTGGTAAAGCCATGGGGCATGTTAGGATAATCGACACACTTCACAAGGTAATTTTAACTGGTAAAAAAGGAGAATTATGGGATAAAAAGGGTATGTCGTATGTAACTGATAGTGCTGTTGCAATAACATATGATGATAAGGACTCTTTGTTTATTCATTCTGATACAATGTGGTTAAATTTTGATAAAGATCGAAAAGCAAAAATGATGCGGGCTTATTATGGAGTCCGATTCTACCGAAAGATGTTGCAAGGTAAATGCGATTCTTTATCTTATAACATGGCTGATTCTATAATAAGGTTATATGGTGAACCTGTGCTTTGGTCACAAAAAAATCAGCTTACATCCGATTCAATAGCCATAGCGATTTCAGGAAACAGAGTTGATTCACTTATGATGTATAATTCTGCATTTATTGTTTCGCGCGATTCAACAAATACTTACAACCAGATTAGAGGAAAGAATATGGTTGCATATTTTACAAAAAATGAATTATCAAGTATTAATGTTAGTGGGAATTCACAGACAATTTATTACGTTCGTGAAGAAGATGGATACTTAATAGGTGTTGATATTGCCGAATCCAGCAGTATGAAAATACGAATTAAAAATAGTGAAATACAAACAATAAGTTATCAGTCATCAGTTAATGAAGATATGTTTCCTGAGAGTGAATTAAAAGATGAAGACACAAGACTTAAAGGGTTCTCTTGGCAAAGTATATTGCGTCCAAAAAGTAAATATGATATTTTTTTAAGAGACACAATTAGTCAACAGGAAAATATCTCAGAATTAAAACAATGAAAACTTTACATAACGTTTTGGGTTTGTTTTAATATCATTCAGTAACGAATCAAGTGCTGTTGCTGATCTGTTAAGTTCCAGATAAAGACTATCATCGTTTATTAACATACCAATTGTTCCTTGCCCATTATTTACTTTCTCGAGGATGGCTTGAATATCATCAAAAGTTTTATTGGCTCGGGCGAATGTTCCCGGAATTTCAGATTTAGCCAGAGAATCACTTATAATTTCAAAATTGGTAATTATATTTTGGATATTGCCTTTGTTTTCATTGAGTGCTGTGGTAAGTGAATCAAGGTTAATTAGAATATTTGAAATACGTGATGATTCTTCAACAACCATTGTATCAATATTTGATGACGCATTTTGAAGGTTTGCGAGAGTTTTCTCGATATTTAAAAAACTTTGCCTTAAGTTGTTGCGGGCAGATTTGTTAAAAATAGATTGAAATGCAACAACAAGTGTATCGATAGAAGCCATTAAATCTTCAGCTTTCTTTTTAATTGGTTGAACCTGCGAGTTTACTTCTTCCATTAAACCTCCTTCAACGCTGGTTTGTAGTGTATCTCCTTCCTGAATATATATTTTGGAATCGCCCAGTACAAGCTCGATAGCCTTTGAGCCCATTATATCGGAACTAAAAATACGTGCAATTGTATTATCAGGAATTGGGAAATCGGTTGAAAGCATTATGCTAACCATTATATCTCCGGTCATGTCAGGATTAAAATAAACGCTTTTAACCTGCCCTACACGAAGGCCATTAATTACAATGGGGTTAGCTCTGTTTAAGCCATTTATCTTATCGTAACTGGCATAATAAACTGCTTCTTTTTTGAAGAGATCGGTACTTTTTAAAAAATTAAACCCCCAAACAAATATTACTATTGCAGCAATAAAGCTTGCGCCGATAATTATTGGTTTAAATCGTTTTTTGGTATTGTCAGCCATATATATAAAAATGCTAAGTTAGTGAAAATGTTTTTTATGGGAATGAAAAATTATTTTTTTTAGCGCAAATATTAAGACTTCAATAATAAGTTTGTCACTTTTTTAATTTAACAGCTTCACTAATGCTTATCCTACTATTGTGATGAAAAGCAACAACAAAGGCATCAGTAAATCCCTTTGACTTTACTTGTTTTTGATGTGCTTTTGCATGATCTAGCGATGTAAAACTTCCTGATGTATATTTGTACAAACCGTTGTGTTCGTAATAGGATAAGTTGTCAAGTTTATTAAAGCGAGTATCAGATAATAGTAGTTGGCGAGGGCTTGTATAAAACTGAACTTTAAATACCACATTGTTATTTGTTTGTGGTTCAATGGACTTAACAGGTTCTGATGTAAGATTATCGTCGTCAACAACTTGTTTCCGATATTCATATGCATTATTTTCCTTTTCAAATTCTATTTTGTATTCTTTAAAAGCCCTGTAGATAGCAGATGCCATAAACACTTGTCCTTCTTTTGTGTTGAGAAACTTTTCTTCTGCAGAGTTACTTAAATACCCAAGTTCAACAAGAACTGATGGCATCGACGTTTTCCAAAGAACCAAGAATCCTGCTTGATAAACACTTCTGTCTTTCCTGCCTACTCTATCAGTAAACTGTTGTTGAATTTTTTGTGCAATACTCAAACTCTGATCAAGGTTTTCATCCTGAAACAGTGTAAGACTAATTAATGATTCTGGCGACTTAGGATCAAAATCATTATAATTATTACCTGCATCATCCTCGAGTAGTATGGCAGCATTCTCCATCATTGCAACATCCATATTTCGCTTGGTACGTTTTTCTTCAACACCCAGTACATATGTTTCAGCACCATAAATACTAGATGATGAGTTTGCGTTACAATGAATCGAAATAAAAAGGTCGGCATTATTCTCATTTGCAATCTGACCCCTCCTATGTAGGTCAACAAATTTATCTGTTTTACGTGTATAGATAACTTTAATATTTGGAAAATTTTGCTCAATATAACCACCTGTTTTTAGTGCAACCGACAAAGCAATATCTTTTTCCCGAGAATTTTTTCCTGAAGCACCAGGGTCTTTTCCACCATGGCCGGCATCTATAACAATCGTTTTTATCTTAGATCCCTTTTGAGAATAAGAATTATAAGAAAAAGTAGTTAGTAAAACCAGAAATAGAATTGGCCACCACCTTGTTTTTCTTACTGGTTGATGTTTATTTTTTAGTTGTGTTAGCAAGCTGATAGTTAGTTTGTGTATTTAAACAAAAATAACACATGAAGCATTTGAATATTATGTATCAATGGTATTTTATTAACATGGATTGGTTATTAGTAAACTGTTATGTTTCACTATTGTTGTAAGGCCTGTGTTTTTAACTTGATTAATTAAGGATAATAGTAAAAGTAGTTTGCATATCTTTTTTTGAATTTAGTACCACATCACCATTCATTTTAAGCATTATTTGTTTGCTGAGGCTGAGCCCAACTCCCGACCCCTCTTCTTTTGTTGTGAAAAATGGTATAAATATTTGCTCGCGTATTTCGGGAGGTATAGTAGGCCCATTATTAGTTATTTCTAATTTGGCAGTATTGTCTGTTTTCTTCAATGTTATTCTGACTCTAGGGTTTTCAACTTTTCCTGATACTAGTGCTTCGCAAGCATTTTTTAAGATGTTAATTATTACCTGCGACAAAAGATTTTCATCTGTTAAAAACATGGTTTTTTCAGGAATAATTTTGTTTAATACTATTGTATTAAAACCACAATATGTATTGGCTGCCAGCAGGTTGTTTTCTATAAGTTGTGATAGGTTCACCTCTTTAAAATCAGGAGCTGGAAGTTTCGTAAATTTTCGGTAGTTATCAACAAAACTAATTAAACCCAGACTCCTTTCTTCAATTACTTTGAGACCCTTTACTGTATTATTTATTGTTCTCGATTCTAGTTTCTCAATTGCAATTGTAGCATTGTTTTTTGTAAAATATCCTGAAATAACTTGCGACAATGTTGTAATGGGGGCTATATTGTTCATTATCTCGTGTGATAAGGTTCGAGCCAGTTTTATCCATGCATCAACCTCACCATTGTCGAGTTCTTTAGTAATATCGCTTACTGCTACTAATCTGATTAGTTCTTTCTGAGTTAGAATCTCCGACAATTTGAATAATAACTTTTGTCCGTATTGATTCTCAAAGATGGTAGATTGAAGGTTATTATCAGTGCGCATTATAAAACCAGGTAATGCAGTATCAATTGCTGACAATATATTTATGTGATGATACTCTTGTAATCCGGTAAGCTTTACGGCAGCAGGATTAATATTTATAACTCTTCCGGCTTCATTTATTGAAAACAATCCTGTTGCCGACTGGTTAATTACTGATCTGTAATATTGTTCCTGTGTACTGATATCTATTTTCGCCTGTTTGAAAAGTTCGTTGAGTCGTTCGATTCCCCAATAAACATCGTCTATGGCTTTGTTGCCTGTTTTAGAAGGTGATTTTAAAGATGCATCTTCATTTTCAATTCCTAATAAAAAAAATGCAATCCACTGGTTTAGTTTGTCGAAGTAACTAATAGTATTAATAACAGCAATTAACAGAAGCACTATAAGTAGTCCACTAACCGCATATGCATGCTTTTCAAATAAAAAATACGATGCTGCCATCGAAATCAAAATTATGATCGCCAATCGAATTAAAATTGCTTTGTTGAAATATGAGTAGGCCATCGGATTTTTATGTGAATGTGATATCTGTATAATTAATTATTTCTCCGTCTAAATATTATATCTTTTCAACTTATTATAAAGTGTTTGACGCGTTATCCCCAAGTTTTTTGCCACCACACTCATATTCCCTTTTTCTTTTTTGATACTTCCAAGTATCATTTCTTTTTCCATTTCTCCTAGGGTTTTGTTGCTTAAACTACCATCATGAATACTTGAATTATCATTTAAGTTAAAACTAAATTCATTTAAGATGCTATCTTCGGCTAAAATTACGGCCTTTTCAATGCTGTGTTGTAATTCTCTAACATTACCGGGCCAATTGTACAACAGAAGTTTCTGCATTGCTTTCTGGTTAATTTTTAGACCGTGTTTATCATATTTTGTTGAGTATTTTTTAAGATAAAATTCGGCCAGTAACAGTATGTCATTTCCACGTTCACGCAAAGGGGGTATGTCAATGGTAATCGTATTAATCCGGTATAGCAAATCCTCACGAAAATGGCCTTTCGAGATCATTGATTCTAAGTTTTTATTAGTTGCCGAAATAAGCCTGATGTCGATATGTACAGGGGTATTGCTCCCTAATTTTATTATTGTGCGGTTTTGAAGCGCCGTAAGCATTTTTGCTTGTAATGATAGGGGCAGGTTTCCGATTTCGTCAAGAAAAAGTGTGCCGTTATTTGCGGTTTCAAGTTTCCCGATTCTGTCCTCCTTAGCATCTGTAAAAGAGCCCTTTGTATGTCCGAAAAGTTCGCTTTCAAATAGCGACTCACTAACGGCACCCATATCCACACTAAGCATTACTTCGTTATTCCTTTTTGAATACTTATGTATTTCATAGGCAATTAACTCCTTGCCGGTTCCGTTTTCTCCTGTTATTAAAATATTTGCATCGGTTACTGCAACTTTTTTAACAATCGCCATAACATTTTTCATTGGTTGAGAATTACCAATTAGCATTTGAGAAACAGGCTTTAGCTCTTGCTTAAGTAAAGAAGTGGTTTTTAATAGTGATATATTTTCAAATTTGCTTTTTCTAAGTTTTAGAGAAGCATGTAGAGTACTGATAAGTTTATTATTATCCCAAGGTTTTAGTATAAAATCAAAAGCTCCCTCTTTTACAGCTCTAACTGCCAATTCAACATCTCCATAAGCGGTAATCATTACGACACTTATTGTTGGATCAAATTTTTGGATTTCATGCAGCCAATAAATGCCTTCGTTTCCCGTATTTATTCCTGCGTTAAAATTCATGTCGAGTAAAACAACGCCAATGTTGTTTTTTTTGATTGTAGCCAACAAACTAGCCGGGCTTCTTAGGCAGAAAATATTGTCAAATTCAGTTTGAAGTAACATTTCAAGTGCCGTAAGTACACTTTTGTTATCGTCAAGTATTAGGATGTTACTTTCCATGTATAAACAAGGTTTTTTGCATTTTCAGGTTATAATAAAGCGAGCGTTAAATTGTTGACAACGAAATTAGATAATTGTAAATTAATCACACCATAACTGTAAAAATATTTTACAATTATTTTTGCATTGATAAGGAATTGTATGCGTATGTGATACATAATCAGAAATATAAAAATTAGAGTGTAAGTGTAGATATCCCATACCATAGTTGTTATTTGAAGTTGTAAGTTTCTATCGGACTATATGCTCCAGGTTATTTAGAAGGGAAAAACTGAATTCTGGAAATATTATTGTTATCTTATTTTCTAAAAAATATATTCATAACATTATACATTAATATATTTTTGTTGGAAACATCACCAGAATTTAATTATGATGTTTGTAAAGCAATTATAAAATATATGCTATCATCAATATTATTATCAAGTGACTTTTTTTTACAAAATATTGATATAGATATTTTAAAGGAAATTAATTTGAATAGAAATACTCAATTTGATTTCTTTTTTCAAATCATTACTAATTCGGTTTCTTATATCGCCTGGGGCTTACCAGTCTTACTTTTATTAATCGGAATTGCTAAACATAAAATAGAAATACGCAAAAAAGCATTATATCTATTAGTCACAGTGATGGTTTCCTCAATATTAATACTAATTTTAAAATACGGAATAGATCGTCCTCGACCTTTTGATACTTATACATTTCTTGAAAAAGTTGCCAGTGGAGGTAGTCCCTCATTCCCATCAGGTCACACCAGTGAGGCCTTTACCATAGCGATTGCTTTATGTTTCGTTTTTCGCCGTTGGTTTGTTATTATTCCAAGTGTGCTTTGGGCAATAGCTGTTGGCTATTCAAGAATGTCACTTGGAGTCCATTATCCAAGCGATGTGATAGTTGGTGCAATAATCGGTGTTACAGTAGCATTTCTGTGTTTTAAAGGAAAAGCTACCCTGGAAAGATATAACTAGAGTAATCATAGTGCCAAACCTTGTAAATAAAACATACAACCACTGTAAAAATATTTTACATATTTTATTAATTATTATCTGTCCAAACCAGCTATAGACTACATATTCAGGTAAATACAGCTTTCGGCACAAGCATTGAACCCCCCTAGTTAATTGTTTCATAATTTTCATGAAGAATGCATTATTTCGAACTATAATAATTTTGGAGATAGTGATAAGTTGGAGTAATAATAAATGATGAAAGAACTAAAAAATTATGTGAGAATTGGAATTTACAGAAGAAAGTAATAAGCTAGATTTATTTTGACCTTCATAAAAAAAATAGAAAAATATAGACTAAAATAACCGAAATGATTACGACAGAAAAATTAGGAAAAGTGTTTCGTACCGAAGAGGTTGAAACTTATGCATTGAATAATGTAGATATTCATATTAAAAAAGGCGAATTTACTGCTGTTATGGGGCCATCAGGTTGCGGCAAGTCAACACTCCTCAATATTATCGGTCTGCTTGACAATCCCACTGAAGGATTATATGCTTTTAACGGAACTGAAGTAAGTAAGCTAAAAGAAAAGGATCGTACGGACTTTCGTAAAGGTAATATTGGTTTTATATTTCAGAGTTTCAATCTGATTGACGAACTCAATGTATACGACAATGTGGAACTGCCATTATTGTACTTAAGAATGAAAGCAAGCGAACGAGCAAAAAAAGTAGATACTGTATTAAAAAGAATGAAAATAGGACATCGTGCCAAGCATTTTCCACAGCAATTATCCGGTGGACAGCAACAACGCGTTGCCATTGCCAGAGCTGTAATAGCTAATCCCAGTCTTATTCTTGCCGATGAGCCAACCGGTAATCTTGATTCAAAGAATGGTATTGAAGTAATGAATCTCCTTTCGGAACTAAACCAGGAAGGAACAACAATTATTATGGTAACACATTCCGACCGCGATGCTGGATATGCTCACCGGATAATTAATTTACTCGATGGTAAGGTTTTAATGGAAAAAATGAATTAAAAAGCAACTGATCTTTCAAATTAGTAATATTAAAACCGTACTACCATGATTATGAACTATTTAAAAATAGCATTAACAAATATTTACAAGAATAAAGTTTATTCAATAATAAGTATTTCAAGTTTAGCCGTGGGAATGGCTGTTTGTATTTTGCTATTATTATATGTTACTCACGAATTAAGTTACGATCGTTATCATGAAAAATCGGATAATATTTACAGATTATGTCAGGATGTGCACCCATATCAGGCACCTGGGGCAGCACGATTATTAACCGATAATTTACCAGAAATTATATCATCAGTACGTATTTTGCCTAGGGATAATATAAATGTTCAATTTGATAATAAGCGTTTTAAAGAGGATGAAGTAGCTTGGGTAGACCCTGCTTTGTTCGATATTTTCTCGTTTAATTTTATTGTAGGAACCAAGGGTTCGTCTTCTTTGCAACAACCTGGCACTGTAGTGATTACCAAGAGTACTGCTGAGAAATATTTTGGTAATGAAAATCCCATCGGGAAAACAATTGAAGTAGGCAATGAATATGATTACCTTATTACTGCCGTAATTGAAGATATATCGGATAATTCCCATTTCAAATTCGATATTTTTATGACCCTTGAAGATGGAGCAATGATGTTTGGTAATGACTGGATGGATAGTTGGGGTTGGTGTAATTTTTTGGTTTATTTTGAGATGCAAGATAATTTCTCCAAGCCAGATGTGGAGGAAAAAATATCCAATTTACTAAACATCGCTAATGAACCCAATTCTACACCAATAGATTATACAATTCAGAATGTTGTAGATATTCATCTCTATTCTTCACATTTTTTAGGCGATATTCAACCCCAAAACAGCATTATCTATGTTCTGATATTTTCGGCCATCGGGCTTTTGATATTATTTATTGCTAGTTTTAATTATGTAAATCTTTTCACTGCCAATGCCACAAACCGCTTAACCGAAATCAGTGTCAGGAAAACATTTGGAGCTTCTCGACGGCAGTTGGCAAAACAATTTATCTTGGAGTCGATATTGGTGTTCTTTGTCTCTTTTTGTTTTTCCCTTTTATTGGTAGGCCTTACATTGCCTCTTTTTAATGAGTTTTCGGGAAAGGCATTATCATTTTCCATACTGGCAAATACTAATATTATTATTGGCCTTCTTGGAATGTTGTTGGTTGTCGGAATTTTGGCAGGATGGTATCCTGCATTAATTCTATCGTCTTATAGTCCAACAAGAGTGCTAAAATCCTCCATAAAAAGTGGTTCGGGATTTCAAATAAAAAAACTACTTATTGGTATCCAGTTTACCATTGTAATTGCATTAATTGCCTGTGCAATAATTATGTATGGTCAAATTAATTTTTTAGAGACAAAAGACCTTGGCTTTGAAAAAGAGGCAGTAATTACCACTATTTTCGATTATGGAGACGAAGCAAAATACAATACCCTAAAACATGAACTGCTGAGTAAAAGTTACGTTTCTAATGTTTCAGTTGCCAGCAGAATACCTTCAGGTGACCTCGGTAATCAAAGTTATGCTAAGGCAGAGGGTCAAGAAGAAAGTATCTTAATACCATATGTACATGTGACCTTCGATTATTTTAGAACTTTGGGTATTGAACCAATAGAAGGAAGATTATTCTCAGAAGAATTTAGCACCGATGTAAAAGAATCGGTAATATTAAATGCCGCCGCAGTTAAGAATCTTGGCATCGAGGGAAACCCAATTGGACAATCCGTTCAATGTAACTGGCCAAAGTCAACCAGAAAAATAGTAGGTGTTATTGATGAAATTCACTTCGAATCTCTTTATAATAAAATAAAGCCTGCAGTTTTTTTAATACACTACCCCGTTGTTTACCATCTTATTGTTAAAGTGATTCCATCTGACGAAATAGGATCAATGAATGCAATTACCGATATATGCCAAAGTTTTTATCCCGACGAGGTAATAGAATTTATTTTTCTTGATTCTATTTTGGAATTCAGATATAAAAAGGATATTACTACTTTTCAACTTATGGGTTTCTTTGCAGCACTTGCTATTTTTCTTGCATGCATGGGTCTACTGGGGATTTCTACTTTTATAATTAGCAGCAAAACCAAGGAAATAGGAATACGAAAAGTAAACGGCGCTAAGGTATGGGAAATAATACAGCTACTCAATGTTGGTTTTATTAAGTGGATTGCCATTGCTTTTGTAATTGCAACGCCTTTAGCTTATTATGCTATGAGCAGATGGTTAGAGAGTTTTGCCTATCGAACAGAACTTAGTTGGTGGATTTTTGCTATTTCAGGATTAGCAACAGTGCTAATTGTTATAAGCACCGTTAGCTGGGTTACTTACAAGGCAGCTCGAAGAAATCCAGTTGAGTCACTTAGGTATGAGTAACTTAGGAAATACTTCAGTAAAAAAATAGATATTATTATTTGTGAGTTAATAAATTATGATAAATACAATAACTAAAATCTTTAAAAGTTTCAAGAATAGGCCGATGCTATTGTTTGTTAACCTTCCGGGTTTAGCAATAGGGTTGGCTGCCTTTTTATTGTTGATGGTATACATTAAGTATGAAACCAATTACGACAAGCATTTTGCCAATAAAGACAGAGTAGTTAGATTGTACAATACAATTATTGAAAACAATTCTTCAGAAACATATCCCATATGCTTACGCGAAGCATACACGGAAATACCTTTGCAAGTTCCTGAAATTTATAATGCTTGTCAGATTTACCGAGGTTGGGGTAGTATAATTAGTTTTGAAGAAAAACATTTTGAAAACCAAAACATGTTATATGTTGACGATAGTTTTTTTAATGTTTTTGGATTGGATTTAATTATTGGAGATAATAACTCTGCTTTAAGCGAATTAAATACAGTCGTTCTTTCCATGTCATTGGCTGAAAAAATATTTAACAATATTGATTGCGTTGGTAAAGTAATCCGTATTGATGAGGAAAATTATTCAATTAGAGGGGTTATCGAAGATCTGCCTGCTACCACACATTTTCAATTTGATTTATTGGTTTCAATGAGTACCATTAGGCCAGAGCGTTTTGGGGGTCTTGAACTTTTTACTTATTATTTGCTTAGGCAGGATGTTGATCTTATTTCGGTGCAAGAGAAAGTGTCAACTTTGAACGATAAATATTTAGGTGAACTTTTTGAATCACACGAAACGGAAACAATATCAGGAATAGAACTATTATCTGATATTCATTTACACACCAAAGCCGATTTCGATTTATCAGAAAAAGGTAACCTTAAACATATATATATTATTAGTCTTCTGGCGGTATTCATACTTCTAATTGCAATAATAAATTATGTTAACCTATTTGTTCTTAGTGGTGAAAAACGGTTTTTGGAAATAGGAATCCGTAAAACCATGGGTGCAAGCTTGTTTAGTTTGAGAAAAATCTTCTTTACCGAAACTGCTTTAATAACTATCATTGCATTTATTATTGCGTTCTTTATTACACAGGTTGCTATTCCTATGTTTTCCTCTATTATGGATCTTCGTCTGAGTTTGTATGAACTCTTAAATCCAATAAGCATAGTTGGTGTAGTAGTGTTTTTAGTTTTGCTTATTTTAATTGCCGGAGCCTACCCTGCAATCTATCTTTCAAAACTGGATGTAATTGACGCAATACGTGGAGGTACCAAATCCATGAAAAGAAAAAAGTGGTTGTCGATTTCTTCGGTTGTAACACAATTTTCAATTAGTATTTTCCTTGTAGTTTGTTTGCTAATAGTGAATTTTCAAATTAACTATTTAAAGGATGTTCCTCTTGGGTTTAATCCCGAAAAAGTGATTGGTATCAGTGGTTTTGACAATAACATCCGATCGAAAACAGAAAGTATCACCGACGAAATCTCCAAATTGCCATTTATTGTTAATGTATCTACTTCGAGTCACTTTATGGGAGGTGGTGTTAGTGGACAAGGGCTTCGAATTTATGGCGAATCTGAGACCACTACAAAAAGCATTAATGAATATCGAGTGCAGGCAGGATTTTGCGAGACCATGCAACTTAAACTTTTATATGGACGATCTTTTAATGGTACTTTGGAAGATAAGTCGAGTATCATTCTAAACGAGACTGCTGTAAAAATGATGGGACTCGAAAATCCAATTGGCACTACGGTGGTTATGCATTCCGATCCTATTAAAATTATTGGAGTTGTAAACGATTTTTATTACAACGAAAATGCAGGAGAGCCAATTGCACCTTTGGCTTTAACCGCCGGCTCTGATTATTCAAATGTATTTTATTTGAAAACATCGACTGATTTGTCAAAAGATCAAGAGCAACAAATAGAAGAGATTTTTAAACAATTTTCGGCTGACTACAATTTCCATAGTTTTAAAATCAAAGATCAATACAACAATAAGTTCTATAATGAAGACCGATTGTTAATGCTATTGATGGCGGGAACATTTCTTGCTATCTTCCTAAGTTTTATTGGAATGTATGCCCTTTCTGCGTATTCCGTTGAGAGAAGAGTTAAGGAAATAGGAATAAGAAAAGTTCTTGGCAGCAGTTCCAAACAAGTAATGACTAAGCTATTGACTGATATACTAAGATGGGTGTTTTGGTCAATGCCATTTGCTTTTCTGATGTCGTTCCTGTTAATGAGAAGATGGTTAGACAACTTTGCCAATAGAATAGATCTCAATGTTTTTTACTTCCTTGTGGGTGGCGCAATTGCATTGCTTATTGCCATTATTGCCATTTCAATTAAAAGTTTTGCTGCTGCCAACAGGAATCCTGTAGATAGTTTAAGAAGCGAATAAGTGATTGTAAAATGAGAGTATAGTTTATTTATGTAGAGGTAAATTCAAAAAATGATAAGAAAAAGTTAAAAATAACATTCCAACGATTGCTGATGTTTAAAGCCTATTCGTCGATAAATATTGGAGGACTTGGCATAGCTATGGCAGTTAGCATTGCAATCCTATTATTTACCTTTCATTATTTCAGTTTCGATAATTATATCACCAATGGTGAAAATAGTTATCGAATTATTACTCGCTACGGCGACGGAACTTATAATACGAACACTTTTCCTGCTTTTGATGATGTATTGGGAGATTATCCGGAAGTTAAGTCGCATACGCTATGTTTCAACAATCATAATATAGAAGATGTGTTTGTTGGTGATTCAAAAATAAAAGTAGTTGATGCAATTTTTGTTAATGGCTCGTTTATGGATTATTTCTCAATTGATATTATCTCAGGAGATAAGAAGTCGATTAATAATCCGAACACAATAATGGTAACACCTGCAATGGCTTTGAAACTATTTCATGATGGTGATCCTCTTGGACAAACTGTGTTACTGCGATCGTTGGCAGGAAATCAGGACAGCCTGATTGGATATACAATAACAGGTATAGTTAAACCATTACCCGAAAAATCTCATCTGAAGTATGAAATGTTACTTTCACAAAAAGGACATTTTGACCCAACCGTAACAACCCTAAAATCGCGTATAGTATTTGGAAGATTGATTTATGTGAAACTATACGCTAATGCTGATATTGTAGAGCTAGAGAGCAGTCTTAAGTTTAAATTACAGCCTGTTTTGGGTTCTGCACATGGGGCCCTCCATTAGATGCATTTAATCACAAATTGCAAGCCATTGGTGATATCCATTTCACACAGGACTTGTCAAATGAAATGCAGCCTACAATTCGTCGGTCGTCACTTAATATATTACTGTTAGTTGGCAAACATTTAAAGCCGCTAGCAGAAACCCTGTTACCTCGTTAAGGTACGAGTGATATCTATTTGGTATAATACCTCATTTCCAACTAAACATGTTTTCAATGCAAATTGGCTTGTTCAATTGCTGGCAATTACATATTGAACAATATTAATTTTTATTATTTGTGAAATAATCACAAAAAAGCTTGACATGCATAGTATTATTGTATTATATTTGCAATGCATGCATAGTAAAAACTAAAGTTGTTTTGAAGCTTTGTTTTGTGAAGGCATATTTTCCTAACGTTAATAAATGTAAATCAATATAATAGAATATGATTGTAGAGGATACAGTAGATTATCATCTTCGTTCAACACTTTTCACAATGCGAAGAATGTATAATCTCATGGCACAGCAAATCGGAATAACTCAGGGTATTGGATATGCTCTTATTAATATAGGAGATGATGGAATTCCGGCAACAAAAATTGCTCCACTAATGGGAATGACAAGCTCTAGTCTTAGTCGTATGTTGAAAAATTTAGAAGATGATGGACTCGTTTACCGGAAACAAGATGAAGAAGATAAAAGGGTTGTGAACATTTTTCTTACCAGTGATGGGGTAAAGCTTAAAAAGAAGATTGAAGATGTGGTGTTAGATTTTAATAATAAACTCTTCCAAAAGCTAAACCTTAAAGAGCTGCAAATATTTGAAAAGGTAAATAATATAATAAAGGTGCAAGCTAAAAGTGAGATAGCTAAACTTAGAAATCAATAAAATAGAACCCAATAATACATAAAACTTAAATATATGATACGAAGAATAAAAAAAGTAGCAGTGCTGGGTTCCGGGGTTATGGGATCGGGCATTGCCTGTCATTTAGCCAATATTGGAACAGAAGTACTATTAATTGATATAGTTCCCCGCGAGTTAACTGACAAGGAAAAAGCCGCTGGTTTGAGTATCAATGACAAAGTGGTTAGAAACCGGATTGTTAATGATTCCCTAACGGCATCATTAAAATCTAAACCCTCTCCAATTTATAAACAGGAGTTTGCCAAGCGAATCTCAACAGGCAACTTCGATGATGATCTTCAAAAAATAAAAGATTATGATTGGATAATTGAGGTTGTGATTGAACGACTTGATATTAAGAAATCGGTTTTTGAGAGAGTTGATAAACTAAGAAAACCTGGATCTCTTGTTACAACAAATACTTCAGGTATTTCAGTTGAATCAATGATTGAAGGTAGGAGTGATGATTTTCAGCAGAATTTTTGTGGAACACATTTCTTTAATCCACCTCGCTATCTTCAATTATTTGAGATAATCCCCACAACTAAAACCAGTGGTGAGGTTATTTCTTTCCTCGAGGAATATTCTTCCAAATTCCTTGGTAAAACTCCGGTTCTCGCAAAAGATACTCCGGCATTTATTGCAAATAGGATTGGAACTTTTTCAATAATGGAGTTGTTTAATAATGTACATAATCTAGATTTAACTATTCCTGAGATTGATAAACTAACCGGTCCTGTTATCGGGCGTGCCAAGTCAGCTACCTTTCGAACAGCCGATATCGTTGGATTAGATACACTTGTGCATGTAGCAAATAATATCAAAGAAACAACAAACGACGAAGCCAACCAACTATTCAATATCCCTGATTATCTGCAAACAATGCTTGATAAAAAGTGGCTTGGTTCAAAAACCAATCAGGGTTTCTTTAAAAAAGTTGTCGAAGATGGAAAAAAGAAATTTCTTTCAATTGATTTCAAAACACTTGATTATGTAGAAGCACCGCGACCTAAGTTTAGTGTTTTCGAAAAAACAAAAGCAATTGATAATCTTCGTGAGCGTATGCCGATTTTAATTTCTGATAAAGGTAAAGCCGGTGATTTTTACAGAGCTTCATTTTATGCATTGTTTCAATTTAGCTCAAACCGTATTCCTGAAATAAGCGACGATATTTATAAAGTTGATGATGCATTAAATGCCGGTTTTGGCTGGAAGTTGGGTCCGTTTCAAACATGGGATGCTGTTGGTGTTGAAGCTACTGTTAAGGCGATGGAGGAGGCCGGCAAAAAACCTGCCCAATGGGTATACGATATGCTGGATACCGGGATTACATCTTTTTATAAAGTAGAAAAAGGAATGCTGTATTGTTATGATATTCCATCAAAATCCTACAAAGTAATTCCCGGACAAGAAGGAAGGCTATCACTTGAAGTACTTCGCCAAACAAATGTATTATGGGAAAACAATGACTTAACAATTTTTGATTTGGGAGATGGTGTAATTAACGCTGAATTTCATACAAAAATGAATACCATTGGAGCCGGAATTTTAGAAGGCCTTAACAAGGCCGTTGATATGGCTGAAGCTGACTACAAAGCATTGGTAATTTCAAACGAAGGCGACCACTTTTCAGCCGGGGCTAATGTTGGAATGATTTATATGCTTGCAATTGAACAAGAATGGGAAGAGCTTGATCTGGCCGTTCAATGGTTTCAAAAAACCATGATGCGAATGCGTTATTCTTCAATCCCTGTAATAGCTGCTCCCCACGGTATGGCTTTGGGTGGAGGTTGTGAATTGTGCATGCATAGCGATAAGGTTATAGCACATGCTGAAACATACATGGGTCTTGTAGAATTTGGAGTTGGTCTAATCCCTGGTGGAGGTGGCACAAAAGAATTCGCTTTACGATTATCTGATGAGCTTAACAACGGCGACATCCGGACCAATGCTTTCCTTAACAGATACTTAAGTATAGGGCAGGCAAAGGTTTCCATGTCTGCTTACGAAGCATTTGATCTGGGATATTTAAGAAACGGTATTGATGAAGTTGTGGTAAGTCGTGCGCATCACCTTGCCTACGCAAAAAAAGTAGCTCTCCAATTATTCGAAAAGGGTTATACACAACCGCCTCCAAGAAATGATATTAAAGTTCTTGGAAAAGAGGTTATGGGCATGGTTTACGTTGGAGCTGATGGCTTTACAACTGGAAATTACATGTCGGAGCATGATAAAATAATTGCTGAAAAACTTGGTCTAGTGATGGCTGGAGGTGAAATATCTCAGGCTCTAACAGAAGTCTCAGAGCAATATTTGCTAAATCTTGAAAGGAAAGCCTTTATGGAACTTTGTTCAACTCGCTTAACTCTGGAAAGAATTCAGAGTTTGATAACTAAAGGAAAAATACTAAGAAATTAAAAACATAGAAACTATGAATGCATATATAGTAGGAGGATATCGTTCAGCAATAGGTAAAGCACCACGGGGTAGCTTTCGGTTTACCCGACCTGATGATATTGCAGCAGCAGTTATCAGACATCTAATGAATGATTTCCCACAAATAGAAAGTAATAAAATTGATGATGTTGTGGTTGGTAATGCTTTTCCCGAAGCAGAATCCGGATTCAATATGGGTAGGCTAATCTCACTTATGTCGCTTGATAATATTGAAGTTCCTGGTTCAACCGTTAACCGTTATTGTGCTTCGGGATTGGAAACAATTGCTATTGCATCGGCAAAAATCACAGCCGGATTAGCAGATATTGTTATTGCCGGCGGAGCCGAAACCATGTCGATGATAAATATGGGAGGATGGCGAATGGTTCCAAACCCTGATGTGGCTAAAGAACATCCAAAGTGGTTTTTAAGCATGGGGCTTACTTCTGAAATGGTATCAAAAGAGTATAACATAACTCGGCAACAGCAGGATGAATTTGCAGTTAATTCTGTAAATAAAGCATTGACCGCGATAAAAGAAGGAAAATTCAAACAAGACATAGTTCCAATCACAATTGATGAAAACTATTTTGCAGATGGCAAAATGAAAACCAGAGAGATTATTTTTGATACAGATGAAGGTCCACGTAAGGGTACAACTGTTGAAGGACTATCCAAACTCAGGCCTGCTTTTGCTGCAGATGGAACATCCACAGCCGGAAATTCTTCACAGATGTCGGATGGAGCTGCTTTTGTGTTAGTTGTTAGCGAGAAAGCATTAAAACAATATAACCTATCTCCAATTGCAAGATTGGTTGATTATCAGGTTGCCGGAGTTGAGCCTTATAAAATGGGAATTGGGCCTGTTGCTGCAATACCAAAAGTAATTGCTCATTCAGGGTTAAAGCTCGATAACATTAATCTCATTGAATTGAACGAAGCTTTTGCATCTCAATCAATTGCTGTTATAAATGAATTAGGCCTGAACCCGAAAATCGTAAATGTTAATGGTGGCGCAATTGCTTTAGGGCATCCACTTGGAGCAACAGGAGCAAAGCTTACAGTTCAATTACTACATGAACTTAAACGAACCAAAGGCAAATATGGAATGGTAACAATGTGTATTGGTACCGGTCAGGGAGCTGCTGGTATATTCGAGATGATGTAATAAAAACTTAAAAACTATATAATCATGACTAATAAAAAAGTATTAAAAGGAGGAGAATTCCTAATTCGTGAAACCGAGGCTCAGGATATATTTATTCCCGAAGAATTTAATGAAGAGCAGCGCATGATGGCGCAAACATGTAAGGAGTTTACCGATACACAGGTAAATCCAAATATGGATCAACTGGAAAAACACGATCGTGAACTGTTAACCAAGCTATTTAAAGATGCCGGCGAACTTGGCTTGTTAGGTATTTCAATCCCGGAAGAATATGATGGATTCGGTCAAAATTTTGTGACATCCATGCTTACAACTGAGGAAATGGGTAAAGGCTATAGTTTCGCGGTTGCTTTTTCAGCACATGTTGGAATTGGAACACTTCCCATACTGTATTACGGTACCGAAGAGCAGAAGCAAAAGTATATTCCCAAGCTGGCAAGTGGTGAATTAATTGGAGCGTATTGTTTAACTGAGGCTGAAGCCGGTTCCGATCCAAACTCTGGAAAAGCCGAAGCTGTTCTTACTGATGATGGCAAATTCTACAATATGAATGGCGTTAAAATTTGGATAACAAATGGGGGTGTCGCCGACATATTTATTGTTTTTGCAAAGGTAAAAGGCGATAAAAATCTAAGTGCATTTATTATCGAAAAAGGATGGGATGGTGTTGGAATTGGTCCCGATGAAGAGAAAATGGGAATAAAAGGATCCACAACTATTCAATTATATTTAGACGATGTTAAGGTACCTGTAGAGAATATGTTGGGCGATCAAAATGCAGGTTTTAAAATCGCATTAAATATTCTCAACCTTGGCAGGATTAAACTTTCAGGAGCAACTACCGGAGCAGCCAAAGCTACAATTACTAATGTGTTGAATTATGCCAACGAAAGAAAGCAATTTGGAAAAGCAATTTCCGAATTTGGGGCTATGAAGTACAAATTGTCTGAAATGGCAATTCGCACATTTGCGGCAGAGTCGTTAACATATCGCGCAAGCCAAAATATTGATGATGCCATAGCAAGTTTAATTGCTGAAGGTATGGATAAGGGAAAAGCAAGTCTCGAAGGTATCAGGCAATATGCCATTGAAGCATCCATTGCGAAGGTTTATGGCTCCGAAATATTGGATTATGTTGTTGATGAAGGAGTTCAAATTTATGGTGGAATGGGATACTCAGCTGAAACTCCGGTTGAAAGAGCTTATCGCGATTCACGAATCAACAGAATATTTGAAGGCACCAACGAAATAAACCGAATGGTAACAGTAGGGGAGTTGCTAAAACGTGGAATGAAAGGTGAGTTAGATTTAATTACTCCTGCCAAAGCAGTTGCCGGAGAACTTTTGGCTATCCCCGATTTTGGAGCGCCTAGTTTAGGTTATTTTGAAACCAAACATAAAATTATCTCCAACTTTAAAAAATCTATTTTAATGGTTGCCGGAGCTGCTCTTCAGAAATTTATGGAAAAATTTGCCGATGAGCAGGAAATAATAATGAATCTGGCCGATATGCTAATTTATACTTATGCAGCTGAATCCATGATGCTAAGAATAGAAAAGCTGGATGGCAAATATGGCGAGGAAAAAATGACATTATATAAAAATATGCTGGATGTTTATTTTTATGATATTGCTCCATTAATGCACAAGTTTGGTATAGATGCCGTGAATTCATTTGCCGAAGGAGATGAACACATGGGTATGCTTATGGGAATGAAACGTTTTACCAAAGTAGGAGGAGTAAATGTTGTTGCTTTACGTCGACAAATTGCAGATCATATGATCGAGGCAAATATGTATAATTTGTAATTATCATTGAGTCTGCTCTTTTTGTCATTCTGAGCGAAGCGAAGAATCTATTTTTAGTAATAATTTTGAGATTCTTCGCTATGCTCAGAATGACAATTAACTTTAAGTAATAATATGTCCAAAAAAAACAAAATACTTAATCTTACAAGCAGTCCTTGGAAGATGAAGTTTTATATGCTGATGAATCTTCCAATGGCATTTATTGCCGGATTAAAACTTCTTAATATTACTCATCAAAGTGCATCTGTAAGTGTACCATATAATTTCATTAATAAGAATCCTTTTCGATCAATGTATTTTGCAGTTCAAAGTATGGCAGCCGAGCTTTCATCTGGGATACTGGCACTTAGTGAAGTTAGCCAGGCAGAAGTCCCAGTATCGATGCTAGTACTAAATATGAAGGCATCTTTCACAAAAAAAGCACGATCAAAAACAGTTTTTATATGTGAGGATGGTGAGCTTATAAAGGCTGCTATTACAAAAAGTATCTCCACAAAAGAAGGCCAAATAGTTGATGTTGTTTCGGTTGGTACTGATAAAAATGGAGAAAAAATAGCAGAATTTGTATTTACCTGGACTTTTAAACCAAAAAATTTGTAATATTGGGTGAACATTTTTTAACATTTCGAAACAAATCTTGAATACTATGAAAGTTACCAGAACATTCGACCTTGTGGATCATTTAATGGATGGACTTCAACGCGATGATGCACTTACCATTAAGAGAAATGGAAAATGGGAGAAATTTAGCACTAAACAATACAAGGAGTTTGTGGATAATTTTAGCTGCGGACTTTTGGCATTGGGGTTTAAAAAAGGAGATAAAATTGTAACTATATCAAATAATCGACCCGAATGGAATTTCATCGATATGGGTATGACTCAGGTTGGCGTGGTACATGTGCCTATTTATGCTAACCTCGGACCATCCGAATATGACCATATTCTCACTCATTCAGATGCAAAAATTGTAATAGCTTCATTTGAAGAGTTTTACGAAAAGATCAAAATTCCTGCTAAAAAAGCCAGCAATGTTGAAAAAGTATATTCAATAGATCCAATTGATGGTGTTCCCACGTGGATGGAAATCATAGATCTTGGAAAGGAAAATGCTACGAAGTTCAAGGATGAGCTGATCAAGGTAAAAGAAAGCATCGATGAAAATGAATTGATGTCTATAATTTATACCTCAGGAACAACGGGTTTGTCAAAAGGTGTAATGTTATCTCACAAAAACTTTATGTCGAATGTTGATGCATGTATTGATAGATTACCAGTTGATTCAAATGGGAAGTTTTTAAGTTTTCTACCTCTGTGTCATGTTTTTGAAAGGATGGTTAACTATCTGCTCCATGTTCGTGGCGTAGCTGTTTACTATGCCGAGAGTATTGAAACGGTTGGTGATAATATTCGTGAGGTTAACCCGGAAGGATTTGCTGCGGTTCCCAGAGTAATTGAGAAGTTATTTGATAAGATAATGTTGAAAGGTAAGGAATTATCAGGGATTAAGAAGGGTATGTTTTTCTGGGCCGTTAATCTCGGTCTCAGATATGAGTTAAACGGGGCAAATGGTTGGTGGTATGAGTTTCAGCTAAAAATTGCGAATAAGCTTATTTTTAGTAAATGGAGAGAGGCACTTGGAGGTCATGTGGAAGTAATAGCATCAGGTGGTGCTGCGCTTCAGGCACGTTTAGCACGAATATTTACAGCGGCAGGTTTAACTATTCAGGAGGGATATGGCCTTACCGAAACTTCACCTGTTATTGCCGTTAATTGTCCAGAATATCCATATTTAAAATTTGGAACAGTTGGCCCTATTGTTGAAAACGTCGAGGTGAAAATTGCTGAAGATGGAGAGATACTCATGAAGGGTCCGAGTTTGATGCTGGGTTATTATAAAGATGAAGAAAAAACCAAAGAGGCAATTGATAAAGATGGATGGTTCCATACTGGTGACATTGGTGAAATACAGGAGCATAACATTCTCAAGATCACCGATAGAAAAAAAGAAATTTTTAAACTTTCAACAGGCAAGTATGTGGCACCTCAGGTAGTTGAGAACAGATTTAAAGAATCAGCATTTATTGAACAAATAATGGTTGTTGGAGATGGGGAGAAGTATGCTGCTGCAATCATCTGTCCCGCATTTCATTTTGTTCATGGATGGTGTTTTAAACATGGTGTGAAGTTTCACGACAATATTGATCTCATTGAAAACCCTAAGGTTATTGCCAGATTCCAAAAAGAAGTTGATAAAATTAATCAGGAACTTGGCAACCATCGTCAACTTAAAAAGTTTGAACTCACTTGTCAGGAATGGACACCTGAATCAGGAGAACTTTCGCCTACGCTAAAAGTAAAACGTAAATACCTAAAAGAGAAGTATAAAGTTAAATTGGATAGGTTGTATGGATATACTGAGGAGAAAGGACACGTTGGAAAAGAGGAGTAGATAATTGGTCACTGGTAGTTGGTCATTAGTCATTTGTAATTGGTCATTAGTCATTGGACATTGGTGATTACTAAAACACAACAACCAATTATCTAATTAGTAATTATCCAATCAACCAATTATCCAATAATATAGTTTCATTCTAAACATATTAATTAATAATCTTGTATTCGGATTTTAAACTACTCCATCATGATAAAGCAAATCATTTTTTTAATCGTTGTATTAATTACTTTAGGCGTATTTACCTATTCTAGCTTAAAGTATTTCAAGTATTTTAAGTTCACCAAAAAGAAACCAATTGGGGATTTTGGTAAACGAATCTGGATAACCATAAAGGTAGCACTTTTCCAGGAAAAAATAATGCGTCGCCCGGTTATTGGATTAATGCATGCACTTGTTTGGTGGGGATTTATTTTGATACTATTTGGTAGTTTGGAGATGATTCTTGATGGCCTTTTTGGCACCGAGAGAATTTTTGTTTTCCTTGGACCAGTATACGATTTTATAATGGCAGCAGGAGATATATCTGCCTTTGTGATTGCCTTATTAATACTAGCATTTTTGTTTCGCCGATTGTTTATGCACATAAAACGATTCTATGGCCCGGAAATGAAAAAGGTGTCAAAAATGGATGCCAATCTTGCCTTAACAATAATATTCATACTAATGATAACTCTTCTTGGTATGAATACTTACTATTTAATGTGGTGTGATTCAACCGGTGAGATGGTACATGGAAGCTATCCCATTAGTAATATTATTGCAGGATTCTTCGATGGGATTCCTACCGAGCAATTGTGGATGGGTTATCAAATTAATTGGTGGGCTCACATTGTTTGGATTTTCATATTTGCTAATATCCTTCCCTATTCAAAGCATTTTCATGTTTTTATGTCAGTACCAAATGTTTTTATTAGCAACTTAACTCCTCTTGGTTATGTTGATAATATGGAGGAAATCACCAAGGAAGTTAAACTGATGATGGATCCCGATGCTGCTTTCGCAGATGTGCCAGAGGATGAGGGTGACCCTAGCAGGTTTGGGGTTAAAGATGTTGAAGATATTAACTGGATTAATTATTTTAATTCATTGGCTTGTACTGAGTGTGGAAGATGTACTTCGTCTTGCCCTGCTAATATTACTGGTAAACTACTTTCCCCTCGGAAAATAATGATGGATACAAGGGCTCGAATGAAGCAAAAGGGGCCAGGATTAGTAAAAGATGGAAGTGTTTTTGATGATGGATATTCATTATTGGGAACTTTTATAACTGAGGAAGAACTTTGGGCATGTACCCAATGTAATGCCTGTGTTCAGGAATGTCCTGTAAACATTAATCAGGCATCACTTATACTGGATATGCGCCGATATCTGGTGATGGAGGAATCGAAAGCACCTGCAGGATTAAATACTGTATTCTCTAATATTGAGAATAATGGTGCGCCATGGCAATTTTCGCCCGAAGACAGAATGTTGTGGGCCGAAGGACTTGAGGTTCCTCTTATGTCAGAAGGAATTGCTCCTGAATTTTTATTCTGGGTTGGTTCTGCCGGGGCGTTCGACGATAGATATAAAAAGGTAACACGTGAGTTTATAAAAATACTTAATCATCTTAAAGTAAATTATGCTGTTCTTGGTGTTGAAGAAACCGATAGTGGGGATATTGCACGAAGGGCAGGAAATGAAATGCTTTTTCAGATGCAGGCAATGATGAATATTGAGATTCTTAATGGATATGAAGTAAAAAATATTATCACTTGCGATCCTCACGATTTCAATACGCTAAAAAATGAATATCCCGACTATGGTGGAAATTATAATGTTACTCATCATTCGCAATTCCTACAGCAACAAATTTCTGCAGGTAAACTAAGTATTGAAGGTAAAGAATTTGCCGGCAAAAAAATCACCTTCCACGATCCATGTTATCTTGGAAGAGCAAATGACGAGTATGATGCTCCACGTTCAGTATTGGATGCCTTAGCATCATCAAACGTAGAAATGGCACGGAATAAAAGTTTTGCCCTCTGTTGTGGTGCCGGTGGTGGACAGATGTTTAAGGAAGCCGAAAAAGGGGATAAAGAAGTGTTTATCGAAAGAACCGAAGAGGCTTTAACCACTGGGTGTGATATTATAGCCACTGCCTGCCCATTTTGCATGGTTATGATGACCGACGGTCTCAAATACAAAAACAAAGAAGAAGAGATAAAGAATTACGACATAGCCGAGTTGGTTAGCATTAGCATGGGGTTGTAGTCGATTCCCCTGTTATTGAAGTCGAGTTATTGTATTTTGAATCTTCCTTCAATTCAATAATAAATCAAGCTATAGCTTTAAATAATTTAATTTAATTAAAGGCATATGCTTAAAAATATTTGTTTATTTAAAGTAATACCTTTATATTTGTAAATATTTTTATTATTGGATCATGAGAAATCAAAACAAAATACTAATTCAACAACTTGACCGAAAGCTCAAGCCATTAGTTGAGTCTGGAAACATACAAATTCCTGAAAGAGGGTGGATACACACAATCCGTGTTACTCTTAAAATGACATTAAAGCAATTAGGGAGTAAATTAAACATTACTTCACAAGGAGTTAGGAATATTGAGGAAAGAGAGGTTTCAGGATCAATATCGATAAAAGCACTAAAAGAAGTTGGTCATGCATTGGATATGAAATTTGTGTATGGATTTATTCCAAACTCTGGCTCATTTGAAAATTATGTTGCACTAAAAGCAAATGAGTTAGCAACAAAAATTGTTTTACGAACGAGTCAAAACATGAATCTTGAGGGCCAAGGAAATAGTAATGATATATTAGTTCAGGCAATTGAAGAGCTGAAAGTTGAGATAATAAGGGAAATGCGAAAATCATTATGGAATTAGATTTTAATTACCAAAGATGGGCAAACCCCAATTGATTTTGATGAGAAAGAAGGTCTTCTCCATAAATCTGTTACTACTCAGGGTGAATTAGATGAGCTGGAGCAATTAAATATTGAAAAAGCTGTTGAGTGGATTTTCAGCACTAATTTCAATCAGGAAATAATCTTAACTGAAAAGTTCATCAAACAAGTGCATTATAAGATGTTTAGTGATATTTGGAAGTGGGCAGGTGCATTTAGAAAATCAGAAAAGAATATTGGTGTTAGTTGGGTAAATATAGGGGCTGAGCTAAGAATCTTACTTGATGACACAAAATTTTGGATAGAGAAAAAAACCTATAAGCCAGATGAAATAGCAATCTGGTTTAAACTTCGTCTTGTCAAAATTCATTGTTTTCCAAATGGTAATGGACGACATTCACGAATTATGGCAGATATTATTATAGAATCTATTTTCGGAAAGGAAATGTTTAGCTGGAATCATTCAAATATGGTTAAACCTAACGAAATAAGGAAAAAGTATATTTCAGCAATTAGAGAGGGAGACAAAGGTAATATATATCCCTTGTTAGAGTTTGCTCGTAGTTGACCTTAGTTTTGAGATTTTGTTTCATGCTTATGTTGTGCGAATTTGAGCGTGGGAATTAGAAAGTATATATAAGAAGATTGCTCAGGAATAATGAATGATGATATTGATGCAATCACAGTTACCATTATAAATATTAGGGTACTTATTTTACCTGTTTTTGCTAAATTAGCTGGGAAATCATCCTTTGTAAGCCTATTATTTTTAGTGGCATAACTCCAATTTATTAAAAATAGCAAGGCAATTATTAACATGTTAATATTGAAATAAAGATCAGCCATCCAATCTAAAGGGAAATCACTTTTTAAGCTAGTAGAGTAGGGGACTAAACAGATGAAGCCAAGAATAAAAATATTAATCCAAATATGTAGTCCATTGGTTTTGCGTAGATAAACGTTCTGTCTATGATTTATGGTCCAAAACAGTGCAAGTAATATAAAACTCATACCATATGCAAATAGCTGATCACTTTGTCCCAATATTGCATTGTGTAATTTAACTCCGGTCATATCTCGTGAAATAGTAGGAATATCAATTGCCAATACCAATATTGTCATTGCAATAGCAAATATGCCATCAGTTAATGCATCAAGTCTTTGTATGCTTATTCCATCTGATTTAAAAATTTTATTATTCATCCGTAGGTTTTTTACAAATATAGCAAAATCAAAATCTACCATAAAACTGAATTGTTTGATCAAATTCAGATTATTAGTATTATGAGTTTGTACTGAATAAGGTTTAGTATGAGCCGTGTACGAGTCAGGTAGGCAAGGTACTATGAGAGGGATAAAGATAGAATTATTTATTTCTATCTTTACCCTACTCGATTGTTTGCCTGTTTGACAGGTTATTTTAGTGTGTTCAGATCGAAGGTAATAATTTTACCATTTTCCATCATAGCCTCGATATCATTGTAACGTCCGAAGTTATTTTTTCCATTGTCGAGGTTTGGCATCCAGAAAAGCATGTTTGTAAATGGGTCAACAGTATAGCATGGGTTTTCCTTGCTGAATTTCATGCGTATGAAGCCTGCTATTTCACCATCAAGTTTAGAAACTACTGCCAATCCGGTACCGCCCTTGTCTTTGTCTTTTGTCATAAGCAGAACATATTTTTTGGTAGCTTTTGAGTTTTTGAAGCGTTTTGAAATGGCTTTGATATTTCCACTTATGGAGGTCATATTAAGTACTCCCATGGCAGCCATGTTTTGCATATCAACATTCAATTCCTGCTTTGCAACATCCATTCCCTGTTCATATTCGGCAACATCTTTGCGGTACTCGATTAAATCGGCATCAACGCCTTTTATCTCTTCATACGATTTATCAAGATCATGCATGCCCTGACGGGCAGCCTTATCACCAGCCTCAACGGCAGCCACGGTGGCATATGATGCAGCAACCTGGGCCAGGCTTCCAAGAACTTTAAAAGTGGCTCCAAGTATGTTGCCTGTCACATTCAGCCATCCCTGCCCCGGAGCAGGATAGTATTTTTCATATACAGTGTTTCCCTCAAAGTCGAATTTTATGAGATTTTGTGCCGAATAAAGTACCATCCCATCCTTAAACAGATCCAGTCCATTGGCTTCATCGCCACCTTCAAGTTTTATCTTGCCGGTGTTGAACTGTTTTGCTTCCAGGTTCGATTTGTCGAATACATAAATTGTGTTTTTTGCCGAGTTGAAAAAATAAACTTTGCTGCCGGCATCAGCCTTTAACAGATAGTCATCCTTTCCCGTTTTTAACTCTTTGTTTACCACAAGTGTTTTTGTTTCATAGTTATAGATATTGGCCCCATGTCTTGATGATATAATTATTCCACCGTTGACTTCCTCAAACTCATATGATCCAGGGAATATTTTCAGCGATTTGTCCAGTACCAACACACCGGTTTTCTGGTCAATTATATTGAAGAAATAAGTGTCGGCCATGTATGATTTTGTGATAAAGATAATTCCGGCTGAACAAAACACCGACTGGATATAACCACCCTTGAACTCGATCCCATCTTCTCCCCAGTATGTTTTCCCGGTGTTGTAGTCAACAAGGTTCAGTTTGTGCTTTTTCATTGCATTGTTGTCACTGGCGGGTATCAGGATCATACCATTTTCCTCAAAAATGAGGTTTTCTACAGGGCCTGTTACCTTAACCGGTTTTTCCCAGCTAAGTTTACCATCCTTGGCACTAAAGCTCGACATATAACCACCGCTGAACACATAAAGGTTTTGTGCCGATTTATCGGGAAACATCTTTGCAAATTCCACAGTTGCAGTTTTAAAGAAACCTTCCTGATCTCCAAACATTGATGGGTACTCTATGTTCCATCCAATATTACCTTTTGGTTCGATGTGTATCAACCTGTCGTGCACAGCTATAAAAACCCCACCAACGCCATCGCCAACAGGATCGCACATAAGACCTTTTTTTGCGGGATCTTCTTCAATAGTCAAAAAGCCACCGGCAATTTCCTTGTCATCATCAAGGTCAAGATCTTGTTTCCAGAGCAGCTTTCCCGAGTCGAGGCCTATCATCCAAAACTGCTCCTGATCATTCATCTGTGTGTAAACAAGGAAGTTGTTGCCTGCCCGCACAGGGTAAAAAGCTTCGATGTCCGACATACCTAATGTTTTGGAATTGCAAAGCTCCTTGCCGTTCTCCGGATTAAAAACCAATAAGCCTAAATCAGCGGAACTGTAATAAATATAAGGTGTATTGGGCAGGATTTCGAAAGCCCCGTGATCGAAATTCTTTTTCCAAAGGATTTTGCCGGATTCGGCATCAAATGCTACTGTTGTGTTATCCTCTGTACCGCAAATTAAATTACCATTTGGGGCGAAACGATTCCAGTTAATTCTGGAACTTGCTTCAGCTTCCCATTGTGATTCCATCTGGGCCAGCATCCATGCCGAATTTAATATCAGCATGGCAAAAACAATCATGTTCTTTTTCATCTTTTAATTAATAGGTTTAAAATAATAGTAAATAAATAACTTCTTTATTGCATTTTCAATTTTCAAAATATTAGAAAGGGTGTGCTTGCTATATAAATCATTTGATAATTATAACATACAGTAGCACAGGTAGGTAGGTGTAGTATATCTTGAGTGTCGTCCTTTTATGAGGCAGGCCAAAAGTAAGTTATTAATTTAATATTTATGTGATTGGTTGTAGGAAAAGTCACCAAAATATCAGTTATTTTTAGAGGGTATTTTGTAAAAACGCAATGACCGAATAATCAAATAATTATGTAAACGAAAATGTACGGTGCAGTGTATGGCATTATTTAGGATATTTGCCAATGGTTTACTTATGGATATGGCAAACATTACTTTTTTGAATATAATATTAGCTGGCACAGGCCTGATTAGCCTATTGTTTTTCGTTTATGCGGCAATAATATCCAAGCTTGAAGGTGAGCGCCGGGCATCCATAGTGTTTTTATGGATTGCCATTGCCATTGGCTTTGTATTCCCATCAATCGTGTTTATTAATCACCCAGCTATCAATGTGATTTCAGTTATCTTAATGGTTGCTATTGCTTCCCTTGTTTTGGTTTATATTATTCCTAATAGGGCAAAAATTGGTTTGAGCAAAATTGTAACGATTGGAAAAATTGATGAACGGGACATTATGTTTTCTCGCAATGAATTGGAATCTGATTCAGATAACTATAAGGATTATTATCAATCGAATCCTCAGAGAAAGTCTGTTGATGATAAAATAAAAGACAACCCCGGATTACTCAATGCTAATTCCGGTAACTATGACAAAATTATGTTTTCATCATCACGGGCAAGTTTTTTTACAATAGATGCATTGAAATCGAAAGTTAATGGAGATGTGTGCGCATCTGAAACAAAAGTAAATCCTGCAGATATAACTTGCTATATTAAAAAATGGGCTAAAAAACTTGGAGCACTGGATGTTGGTATTACAGAATTAAAAGATTATCATATTTATAGTCATAGGGGCAGAAAAGGTAACTATGGCAAAAAAGTGGAATTAAATCACAAATATGCTATTGCATTTACGGTTGAAATGGATATGTATGCCGTCAGGTCAGGTCCATTGGCTCCAATTGTCATGGAATCAGCACAACAATATCTCGAATCAGGAGCTATTGCCGTTCAACTTGCGGAGTTTATTAGACAACTTGGCTATCCTGCCAGAGCTCATATTGATGGTAACTATGAAGTTGTTTGTCCACTTGTTGCCAAGGACGCTGGTTTGGGTGAAATTGGAAGGATGGGGTTACTAATGACTCCTAATCTTGGACCAAGGGTAAGAATCGCAGTTGTTACTACTGATCTCCCACTTAATGTGGATAAACCAACCAATGAACCTTCAATTATAGACTTTTGTACTACTTGTAAGAAGTGTGCAATTAATTGTCCATCAAATGCAATCTCTTATAACGATAGAGAGGAAATTAATGGAGTAGTACGCTGGCAAATTAATCAGGAATCATGTTTCGATTTTTGGACAAAAAGCGGAACTGATTGTGGCCGATGCATGAGTGTTTGCCCTTATTCACACCCTGATAATTTACTACATAATATAGTCAGATTTGGGATTAAGAATTCCAGTATATTCGGCAGACTTGCAGTATATTTTGATGATGCTATTTATGGAAAAAATCCTACTGTTAAAAACCCCGCTGATTGGATGAATATCGGTTAACTGAGATTACTATATTTGCTGCTTAAATCAATGAGGCTCAAATTTCAAAAACGTAGCGCATTGAAATTTCTTAGCCAAATTCCTGCTCATCCGTTCAGGCGGGAATCCTGAACTAAGTGAAGGATCTCCGGGGTTATATTCCCCACCCCTTGGGGCGAATATGTTATGAATTTCCCATAAGATACCCCGTTGCTTGCGACGGGGAGATTCATTAACCAACTCAGTTTTTATTTTTTGTAAATCTCATCTAGTATATCGTGATAACGGTTAATAACAACTTTACGCTTTAGCTTTTGAGTAGGTGATAACATCCCATTATCCGGTGTCCATGTGTCAGCAACCAATCTGAATTCTTTTATCTGTGCCACATGATCAAGTTCGGGGTTTAGTTTATCAACTTCCACCTGAAAACGTGCAATAATCTTTGGTTTTTTTATTAAGTCATCATTATCGCGGAATGATACCTTATGAATTGTACACCAGTTATGCAAGAATTCGAAATCAGGAACAATTAATGCCGAAGTAAATTTTTCATTTGCTCCAACAACTATCAACTGCTCAATAAATTGAGATTCCTTAAGTTGGTTTTCCACTTGTTGAGGAGCCACATATTTGCCACCCGATAGTTTAAATATTTCCTTTTTACGATCGGTAATTGTTAACATCCGATGTTCATCAAGAGTTCCAATGTCGCCAGTGTGAAACCAACCATCTTTATCAATAGCTTCTTTTGTTTTCTCAGGATCTTTGTAATAGCCCATCATCAAGTTCGGCCCTTTTTCAAGAATTTCACCATCTTCGGCAATCATCACATCAAGTTCGTCAGGAACAAGACCAACACTGCCAAACCTAACTCCGGGATAAGATGGCATGGTTGCTGAAATAAGTGGCGAAGTTTCGGTTAATCCATAACCCTCCTGAACAATAATATTTGCTGCCCAAAAAATCCGTGCTAAACGTGGTTGCAATGCTGCTCCTCCCGAAATAACACCTTTAAGTTCTCCACCAAGGGCTTCACGCCATTTGCTAAAAATAAGTTTGTTGGCTATGGCAAGTTTAAAATTATAGAAAGAACTCCGGTTTTTTGGATTAGGATCATATTTATCACCAACTCTCACTGCCCAGAAAAATAACATCTTTTTAATTGTGGAAAGCTCCCTGCCCTTATTGATTATTTTGTCGTATACTTTTTCGAAAACACGAGGAACAGTGATGAAAACGTTCACTTTTATTTCTCGCATATTTTCCCCGATGGTTTCGATACTCTCGGCATAGTACAATATAAGTCCGATTGATTGCCACAAATAATTACCAACTCGTTCAAGCACATGCGAAAGTGGTAAAAAACTTAAAGCTCTATCGTTAGGATTCAGGTAATAAACAACTTTTTGAGCAAGCTTGAGATTGCTAACAACATTATTATGACTTAGCATTACACCTTTTGATAAACCAGTGGTTCCGGAGGTGTAAAATATTGTTAACAGATCACTTGGGTCAACCGCATCACGACGAGAAATTAAGGTATCCCTCAATTCTTTATCTTTTGATTTGCCAAGGTCGGCGATCTCCTGCCAGTTTTTAACACCTTCAATCTTATCAATTGAATATATTTCCTCAAGATTTGGAGTCTTTTCATAAATTGGTAGCAACTTATCATAAAGCTCCTTGCTCGAAACTATCAATATTCTGGAGTCGGAATGTGACAATATGTGCAAATACTCTTTATCACTAATTGTAGGATAAATTCCTACATGTACACATCCAATCTGCGACATGCCAAAATCTATAAAGTTCCATTCGGGTCGGTTATTGGTTACAGTGGCGATTTTATCCCCTTTTTTATAACCCATGGCTAATAGCCCTAGACTAAAGGCATCTACATTTTTTCGGTATTCGTTGGTACTAAAGTTTTCCCATTTTCCATTTCGCTTAACGGATAAAGTTACTTCCCTGTTAAAGTTTTCCTCCGCATTGGTAAGTACATCAAAAGTTCTGGTAATATTTGCCATGTTGTTAGATTGGTTTAGTATTGTCAAAAATAGGACTAATTATTGATTTTGTTTAAAAACAAAGCCATCAATAGTGAAACAAATTTATGAAAATAATGCTGTTATTTAAGAAATTATGATAAAAAGCATAAAATTATAATTGACATAAAATCAATGATATGAGACATAAAATTAACGTTTTTTCGTTTTTCACATCCAATCAATTAGTTATTTACAAAAATACATCTATTTTCGTTATTTAAAATCAATCTAAATAGTGATGAAAAGATTACTACCAACCGCAATTTTACTAACTCTTATTATATCTACATCTACATTAACCGGACAAGTAATACTGAACCAATTTTATGCATCAACAGGTAACATTGGAAATGCTATTATTAAGATTAGTCCAACTAGTGGAGGGGGTACAGTTTTTGCACCCAGTGGATCCTTTGGCCCTGTTACTGAAGTTCAGTTTTCTCCTGATGGTAGTACACTTTACGGTACAACAGGTGGAGGAACGAGTTCACTTATTACGATTGATTTAACAACTGGAGTTGAATCTTTAGTAGGTGTTCACATACCAGGAGCTATTAATGGGATGGAATTTGTTGATGGTATATTATATGGTACACATTGGAATAGTGGCGATTGTGGTTTGGTTATAATTAACCCTGATAATGGCCAAATTATTGATGGTGATTATATCGCAGAAGATCCTATTACTGGTCTTGCGCACAATGTTGTAACAGGTGTTACTTACGGGATTGTTCAAGTAGATGGTGATGAGGAAGCATTCTTAATTATAATTGACCTTTCTATCCCGGATATAACAGATGGAATTCTGCTTCCTGATGGTATATATCGGGGACTTGCATTTGGTCCAGATGGCACTTTATATACAGCGATGTATGATTTTATATCAGATAAGGAATATTTAACCTCTATTAATATTTTAACAGGCGAAACTTCTCAAGTTACACAAATAACACTTGATGTCCCGGTTAGTGGGCTCACCTATTATATTCCTCAGTATATTTATTCTTCACCAGGTAATAATGGTGACTTTTTAGCTGAAATAGATGTTATGACGGGAGCAACTCCAGTTGGCCTGATTGGCGATTTTGGACCCGTTACTGAAATACAACATGATCCAACCGGGAAATTTCTTTATGGTACAACCGGTGGTGGAACTAGGTCACTTATTAAAATTGATATAAATACAGGTGATGAATTGTTAATTGCAGAGCATGCCCCGGGAGCGATAAATGGCATGGAGTTTTATAATTATACACTCTATGGCTCATACATCAATCCATCTAGCGATTCATCAATTTTGGTAAAGATTGATACCCTTACAGGTGATTTAACTCCGATAGGACCTATGGTTTATGGTCCTATAACCGGTTTAGCGTATGATTATACTACTAGAATAATGTATGGAATGGCAGTAATAGGTGAGTCTTCACAGTCTGAACTTGTTACAATTGATTTGAATACAGGAGCTACAACAGTGCTAGGCCCAGTAATTGACTCACCATGGATGCGTGGACTCGTATTTGGACCATATGGCAATATGTATACAGCAAACTATGGACCAGGTGATGTTTATTTTTTAAGTCAGATTAATCCAGAAACTCTTGAAATAACCCAAATAGGTGTGATACCACAGTCAGTGAGTGGTTTATCTTATTATAATGCACCACCAGTGCCTTTATCTAACTGGGCGATTATTATGGGAGTATTGCTGATGGGAATGTTTTTAGTATTACGCATTAAACCAATGGGATAGCATATTTTAATATACAAGTGAAATCCACCTTCTTTGATGGTGGATTCTTTATTATTGCTCTTTTCTGCCTTTTCTTTTCCTATGTTGTGAATCGCTATTGTTATAACTCCGCTTCCTATTTTCCCAATGATTATTTAGCCTCTGAATCTGATCCTTATCAAGGTAGTCTTGAAGCTCTTCTCTTAGTTCAATAAATCGTTCTCTTTGATTTGAATGGTATTCTCCCATTAGCGCCTGATTTTGGTTCGCATACGCCCTGAATATAGGTACAATTTGTTCCTTTTGCTCATCAGTTGGTTTAATAACTCTCATGATTTCACGGCCAAATCCTGTTTCTGAATAATAGTTATGCATCTTTTCTATTCGATGACTAATCATTCTTCCGCTTATTAAAAAGCCTATTATCATACCTATTATTAAGGTAGTTGTAAATAGCAAGAAAATTTTTAATTGTTTATTCATGTCTGTAGTTATTAATATTCTAGAGAAGCAAGTAGTGGCTCGTCGGGTGAGTAATTTAGGATACCATAAATGGCATCTGATGAAAATGTACCATCTGTTAAATAAACAGTAAATAGCAACAGAATTATTGCTGCTACTCCCGAAATAGCAATCCACCTAAATATGCTATAAAAATCAGTATCTGTATTCTCAATGTAGCTACCTTCCGAATTTATCCTGTCAATAACCCGATCTGTAAAACCATCATTAAATGAAGGATTGTGTCTTGATAATATTTCAATCACTTTTTCCTTGTTATTTAACTTGTTCATAATACATCCAGTTTAGTTATTATTTCTTTTAATTTTTCCTGCCCTCTCGATAATCTCGATAGTACTGTACCTTGTGGTAATCGAAGAATATCAGCAGTTTCTTTTGTCGAAAAACCCTGAATATGCCTAAGCACTACAACGCTTCTAAATTTTGGTTCCAGAGCCTTAAGCGAGTAATTTATAATATTGGTTATATCGTTCGATTCTTCATTCTCCTTTGATGGCAACTCATAATCATCATAATTATTTGTTGTAGTAAGCCAACTTTTAGATCTTTTTTTGATGTGGTTTAAAGTAAGGTTGATTGCTGTTCTTGCCAGATATGTACCCAGTTGTGATTCACCCTTAAACTTATCCATCGAACGATAGAACCTGATAAAAGTTTCTTGCCCAATGTCGTCAGCATCATCCTTGTTGCCAATCATTGATATAGTGATCTTAGCAATCATCGCCTCATACCTCCTAACTATATAACTAAAAGCAACCATGTCGCCTGCCAATGATTTTTCGATTAGCTTAAGGTCATCAGTTGATTTCAGATATTTCAAATCCACATGTTTTCTTTTTAGACAAATAATACATTGATTTTATTCCGCATCATTAGATTATTTGCAATCTACAAAAATAATACCTATTTCAGATTGTTTATATTTGCTGAGTCCGATACAATAATATTATGAAATATTTATTTCTGGTAGGCATAATTTTTACCTTGTTTCTAGGTATAGTTGCTCAAAAGTTTTTTGCCTATTAATTATCAATAAAATTATACAATATGATATCCACCATATTACTAGTTGCTTTTTATCTGTTTACTCCACTATTAATTTTGTATTCATGTCAGAAATTATCATTTCTAAGAAGATTAGGAGCTGTATTAGTTGCCTATGGCGTTGGCCTCATAGCTGGAGTGTCGGGGCTATTGCCTGAAAATAGTGCAGAAATTCAGGATATTATCACAACAATAACAATTCCTCTTGCACTACCACTTATGCTTTTCTCTTCTGATATTAAATCATGGACACGACTTGCAGGCAGTACAACTATTTCGATGATAATAGCTTTGTTTGCTGTGTTAATTTCGGTGATTGTTGGTTATTTGATTTTCATGACTGATGAAATTACTGATCTATGGAAAGTAAGTGGATTGTTAGTTGGAGTTTATACCGGAGGAACTCCCAATCTCGCCGCACTTAAAATAATGCTTAACGTTGATAATGATACTTATTTAATAACCCATGCTTATGATATGCTTATATCCGCTGGTTATTTCTTTTTCCTAATAACAATCGGACAGAAAGTATTCGGCTTAGTATTGCCCAAGTTTAAATCTGGAGGGAAAAGTGATGAGCAAAACGTATTGTCGGATATGTCGAAAATCCATATGTGGGGTTTATTTAAAAAGAAAAATCGCAGACCCATGATAATAGCGTTATTATTATCAATAGCTATATTTGGAATTGCTGGTTCAACCACCTTGTTTGTACCCGAAAATAATCAAATGATTGTTGTAATATTACTGATTACTACCTTTGGTATTTTGTTGTCGCTTGTACCAAGTGTGAATAAGCTTAATAACACTTTCGAACTGGGTATGTACCTAATACTGGTTTTTAGCATTGATGTTGCATCCATGGTTGATCTAACAAATATGGCCAATGCGTCATCAACAATTTTCTATTATGTGTTTCTTGTTATTTTCGGATCACTATTCATACAAGTTCTTGTGTCCGCTATTTTTAAAATAGATACAGATACAGTTATCATTACATCAACAGCCTTAATTTGTAGCCCTCCATTTGTTCCAGCTGTTGCAGGAGCTATCAAAAACAAAGAAATTATTGTTTCAGGCCTGACTATTGGCATAATTGGATATGCTGTTGGTAATTACCTGGGTGTATTGGTAGCCGAATTTCTGCATACATTATAGATGCAGAAATTAGGATTAGTTTACTAAAACAAGAAATTCAGTCCAATATATATACCGGTGTTGCCATCTTGTTCACTAAGTGCTTTACCAAAGTCAATTGCAAGTATAAAATTCTGGTTCATTGCAATATGGAGGCCACCACCTACTGTGTTATGGAATGTTTCTGTGCCAAAGTCAAAATAGTCTTTCTTAAAATCAGGATCAAAGTCAGCTTGCCCAAGGGTGTTTGCTTTTTCTTCAATTTCATAATTTTTAATAACACGACCTGTATCAAAGAAAGAGCTTAGTGCGAAATAGAAATTCTGATTAAACCAGTGGGCAGAAGCAAATTTCCATCTAAACTCAAAATTACCATAAACAATACCGTCACCTATTACTCTGTTTCTCAATACTCCTCTTAGGGTTTTTGCCCCGCCTAATCCTTCGCTGTCAGCTCCATTCATTTTCGACATGTACATAATTTGCTCAACATAATATGGTGCTTTTCCAGCTATTGTTGACTGAAGACCAAGTCGATAGACGAAAGATAGTTTTTCTTTAACCAAGGTAAAATATTGGCGATGTGTTACAACCAGCTTTGTAAATCCATTGTCCATATTTGATAAAGGCTTTGGAGCACCAATTAATAGGATCTCCGACCACATACCACGCATTGGATTTGGTTCATTGTCGCGAGTGTCGAAAACCACACCGAGCTTGAAATTAGTTAACATTCCACCTCTTTTCTGGCTTTCAGGAATTAAACCCCATCTTAAATATTTATCATAAAGTCCTTCAATGTCAGGTAATTTATCGCTGTCTGATTTATTTTTGTTAAGATGATCGATATCTACCGAATTAGTGTAGATGCTAAAGAAATTAAAACCGGCAAGCCATCTAAAATTGCCAGCAATTTTACCTTGGAAATCAAGTTTAATTCTAAAAAACTCTCTTTTTTGGCGATAGAATACTCGTGATTTGTAAATCCCTTCTCCTGATGATTGTAACTCCCAATCATGGTTGTAAACAGCATCATAGCCGTTAAATCCGTAAAAGCTATATGCCTGATCCGGAACATAGCTAAGATCGGCACTAACTCTTATACCTTTAATTAGTGCCTCGGAATCGTAATAAAATCTAAAAAGCCCACTACCTTTTGTGTACCCTGAAGCTTCAAAATATAATGAGTGGTCGTATTTTGGGTATTTTGAGCCATCACCATAATCATACAAGTTTACAAGTGCTCCATACTGAAATCCTAAATCAGAATTATATGATACAACGGGCAGAGCTCCTAAGTTCCATCCTTTTTTGATTTTTTCTTCTTTAGTTTTCTTGTCTTTTTTTGATTCTTGTGCTTCTGCACTGGGTATTATAATAAGTAGCCCAATTATTAAAATGATAGTTTTTTTTAGATTGTTCATATTATCTATATTAGTTGGTTTTATATTTATCTATTGTTTGATGAATGAACCACTACTTAAAATTCGATTGTGTTTTATAACCTGATAAGTATAGATTCCGGGGGGGTATTTCTTTACATATAATTTGGTTTTGACCTCTCTGAAATCCAATTCACAAACTAGCTTTCCTGAAACATCATAGATTCGCAGTTCTCTTTCTTTATTATTTTCTGATGCTTCAAAATACACCATATCTGTTGATGGATTTGGATATACTTTCGTAATCATCCTGTTATCATCTAAACTAAAAATACCGGTATTGGTTTCTATGGCAAGACTATCAATGTATAGTACGGACCCTGCGTACAACTCAGGCCCTGATGAAAGAATAATAACATTAAAAGTATCAGGGATATGGGTGTTTAAATTATCCATATTAACAGTAAATGGTGTCCATGTAGCAGCATTGCCTAGATTTCTTACTCCATAACCTATAGTGTCCATTTCGCCTGCACTGTCACGTTTAAAATTGTATATTAATACGACTGCTGAGTCATTTTCGGCAGCTTCATACTTATACATTCCGGTAAGCTTTGAAACGTTTTCATGTAAAGCCATACCTCCATCAATACTATAAGTTTGATTTAATAAATCAACATTTATCTGTGCAAGGGTTATAAGTCCTGGCACATTTGTAATGCTTAAAGACTTAGTTTCAAGCATTACGGAATAATCTCCAGAATAAGCATCATTTGATTTAGACACTGTATATTGACCAAAGAGTATCAAATATTCGTTTGGAGTATTCCAAAATTGAGGGTTTTCATATGGCCCATAGTCAATCCAAGAGTCAAAATCAGAATTTGGAAGAGATTGGCCAAACAAAGTCATGCTGAAAAGCATTAAAATAAAAGAGAAAATTACGTTTTTCATTTTTTTAACTTTTTATTGAGCCTGAAAAGCTGATATTATTTTTTGATGCTAATTTAAACTTTATATTCGTTTCCTAAAATTTAAAGTGTAAAAATGGTTTCTGCAAAATACAAATATCTGTATTTTAGCTTGTTGATAACTTTGATGTTTTCTGTATTTTTTTTTAAAACATCAAAAGCACAACATGTAGAGGATAGTTTGTATATACTTGATGCTGTAATTTTAACAAGTGATAGTTTGCTGCCAGTACACAATGCACACATTATTAGTAAGTTTAATCGTTGGGGTACCATTAGTAATAAAGAAGGCAGATTTAAACTTTATGTGCAAAATTCTGATTCAATTTTGATAACATCAATTGGATATCGCCCGCTTATTATTCAAATAGACCCAGTTGTACTATATGGAGACAGTATTGTTGTAATTGAATTACCCAAAGATACTCTTTCCATTAATGAAGTAGTTATTAGAGGCTATTGGGATTACACTACAATGAAACAGATTATTGTGGATATGCAACCGGTTGACCTAAGTCAATTTTATCCCGACTGGACTGGCACAGAATTATTATACATGGACCCACATCCAATGTCGTTTAAGGGTCCAATTCAGGCTTTATATGATGTTTTTAATCGTAGTGCCCGTTTGCAGCGGAAGCTAATTAGCAATAGAAAGGAGTATAATAAAGTGATGAATCAAATGGGAAGGTCGTCCGATACAATTCCTGCTATACCTGAGCATAGGCAAGAGTTGCCATACTAACTGTTACGTTTGGTATTTCAAGTAATGTTTGAGCACACGATTCTAATGTGGCACCGGTAGTTAACACATCATCAATCAACAAAATATGCTTACCTTCTAAACCAGCAAAATCAATAATTCCAAATTTGCCCTTAACATTTTCCCACCTTGAATATCTTGTTTTTTTGGTTTGGGTTTCAGTATGTTCAAGCCTTTGTAATGAATGAGTGTTGATAGGTACTTGCATAGAGATACCAATTCCATAACCTATAATTTCACTTTGATTAAAACCACGTTTATGTAGTTTTTTCTTATGTAGAGGAACAGGAATTAGTACATCAATATCCTTAAACAATTTTGATTTTTTTAGATCATTGCCAAGAAGTTCACCTAAGTATCTTCCAGTATCTGTATTTGCCTTGTATTTTAATTGGTGGATTAATTTTTGAACATTACCACCCTTGTTAAAAAACAAGAATGATGTAGCAGCGTTAATATTGGCTCTACCCCAAAAGATTCTGGAAATAGGATTGTTTTCATGCATATGAAAGTTTGTTTTGGGAAGCTTATGCAAACATGATAAACATAAGATATGCTCATTTTTAACAAGTGATTTCCCACATGCCTGACATAGATTCGGAAAAAATAAATTTAGAAAATCAGATATCCACATTTGTAGGGTGATATTGTTTTATGACCACAAGATAGTAAAAAAATGGATATTGCTTCTATGGACTTATTGTAATCAGGTTGTTGTAATTAATTTCCACCCAACAAGGACAACCTGAGAACTTGACAACGATAACAACTCTACCCTCTCTCTTCCAATTCCTCCAGTTCCAATTGATAGTCGAATTGTAAATCTTCGTGTAGTGTGGAAATGGCTTTTTTTATTGCCTCAATTTGTCGATTGAAAAGATTTTGAAGTGGGGTTAGTTTTTCGGAAAGAGGAAGCAATTTTTTCAGTTCAGTACAAAAAAAGATAAGTAACTCCACTTCTGTTTCTTTTTTGCCAGAATAGCGAATATACTTTTTTGTATTGCGTAATATTTTGCGAACGCTCTTTTTTATATAGAAATAACTTGACTTGTTAATCTCGTAAAATTCATTTTCAATCTCCCATTTTACATTTTCGATATAGGCCGATTCATTTGAGCTTTCGTACAACAGATATGTTAGCAGTTCCTTGTTCTCTTTTTTGAATTTTGAAAGACGAAGGCATAAGTTAACAAGTTCTTTCTGTGTCTTACAACTAAGCTCTTGTTTAAGTTCTTTTACGGTAGCCGCCTTCATAAATTTAAGATAGTAGATTCAAGATAGAAGAAAAAAAACAAATCAAATACTGAGAGAATGGGCAATTATTTAATAACCAATTATCCATTGATCAATTAAACATCAACTAATCCAACACAGCCAATTCTTCTACCTGAACTACTGTTTTGGTTTCTTCGTTATAAACAAAAGCTACAACATGACAATCTTTGGGAATCCAGTCTACAGGAAAAGTTTTGGTATATGTTTTTTCGTACTTAACTCCCATGGCAACCTCTCCTGTTCCACTCAAGTATTCACCCCAGGCTCCATTCAAAGATCCACGAAGAACATGGTTATGAACGTAATTTGAATCAATCGGTGTTGGACCAATTTCTTCGTTATTATTTTTTTGAGGGGCAATAATGTTATCCTGAGTAATACAAACAATAACCATGTATTTGCTAGTAAGATCCTCCAAAAACTCTGTTTTCACAAGTGTTGATAGCTCTTTTGTATCGCTATTGAAGTCGTTGCTAATTGTTATTGTTGCTTGTGCAGGTTCAAGTAACAAAGGAGAAGCAACTGTTTCCCAGCTTTGTGGATACAATACATAACCGGTAGCACTTTTAACTCTGTCAATCAAACCATTTGGATTTCCAAGGCTGCTATTTCCAAAGAAAGTATCCCATGCATTTCCTGCTTCTGTTGTGAAATCAGCTGAAAAGATTGGGTTATTTTCAAAATTAGGTTTTGCAAAATATCCAGCATGAACACCAATTATCACCACTCTATCGCAAAAATCTTCTTTTAGTTTATGTGCTAATACAGCTGCACCTGGACAATTTACACAACCATGTCCGGTATAATCTTCTATCAAAACTTTTTTGTTACCAAAGCAGTAATCATATTCTTCAACGAAAGGTGCGTTAACTTTATCGCATGAGTTTATAAAAAACGCAAAAAGCAATAGAGTTATAAGAATTATATTTTTTGATTTCATCATTTTTTCTTTTTTAGAAGCTACTTGAAATTGTTACAGAAAAACCATTTGAAGCTGGTACTTGACGACAAACACCACCAACGCAAACAACACCTTCACGTTGTCGACCGTAGGTAAGTGCAAAACGAGTTGTTTGCATTGTATATCCAAATGATCCGGTATAATAATGGATTTGTTCATAAGAGTGTTTGTTGCCGTAATTATATTGATCAGCAACTGAAAAAAACCAATGGGGGGATACAGTATATTCAACAAGAACAGCTGCCCAATCTCCTTTATCCTCTTTAGTCCATAACCCTTGCAACTCCCATCTAATGGATTTGGTTGATGAGAATTTGTAGGTCATATCAACGATGGCAATATTTGCCTTTACATTCGGATCGCCTGTATGTCCAAGTATGGTTGCTATGTCGTAATCTTGATAGATGTATTTAAAAATACTTTTAAAATTTTTGCTGAATTTTTTATCTATTTCGATGGTAAGGTCATGGTTAAATATTTGTTCACCAAACTTAAAGAAATCAGATTTCCAACCCATCGTTCCAGTTTGACCAATATATGCAGTGTCGTTTGCTTTTTCGCGAGCAATATCATTCATCTGAGAATAGTTGAGGCTGATTCCCATTCCATATTTTCCACCAATTTTACTTTTCTTTGGCACCTTATAGGTTAACTCGACTTGAAACCCCATTTCACCATTCGGTTGTGTAGCATATGGATACATTGCAGCAAGCATGTATGTGTGAGCTTCAATTAATGGTGGCAGGAAGTTAATATCAAGAGCATTTGAAGTAACCGAATGGTCGGATTTAAAACTCATATTATCAATACGCTTAAATTGTGCAAATACTCCCAACCCTTTCGTTGAATATGATCCTGAAAATATAAAAGCATCACCTGATTTGTAGATATAATTATTTACAGCTGATGGATCATTAATCTTATAGGCATATTCAGATGAGAAATTAAATTTTCCAATTCCCAAATTAAATCTTCCGGCAAATGATGCCACATTTTGAGGAAGTTTTAGGGATTTTAACTGATCCGACTGATATTTACTAACAGCACTACCACCAAGTATTAATCTAACTTTCGAGTTGGAAAGAGAGCTAAATACATCATTAAAATTTATTTCACCATCAAAACCCTTAACAATTCCTCTTCCGTTTTTTTCATATTTTGCCCAGTAATAACGCTGAGTACCATATACGCCTTTAAATATTAGTCCTTTAATAGGTTCATAAATAACACGTGCACAAACTATTGAGTTATCGTAACCCAAAGTCCACTCCTGATAAGTTCTTAATGTAAACCCATTACCAAACTGTTCATAGAAGTTACCAACTGTAAAACTGAATTTCCCAGTTGTATAAGATGCCCATAAATAAGGAAATCCTTGTCCCTCTAAATTTCTGTCGAAACCCGCAATTGGTGGCAAATATGCTTCATATCTAAAACCTGCCGAAAAATCACCAAGTGTATAAATTATATCTGCAAAAGCATTAAAACCAAAAACATTACCATTAATTAATGAGTCGGTTATGCCGAGAGCATCATCGGCCTGGTAATACATGGCATCTATCTCGAAGCTACCATGGACCTCCGATTTGCCTAAGAAGCCCTGTGCGTAAACAGATGATGAAATCGCAAGAACAAGCGTTATAATTGAAATTATTTTTTTCATGAATATCTTTTCAATAATTGATTACTAATGTTTTCCTGATACATCTTCGCCGGCAGCGACTTTCTTAACTATCTCAAAGATTTCATCTTCAAGTCCTTCGTAATATGAAGTGTGCTGATAAACGATATTTCCATCACCATCAAGGATAAAAGTATGAGGAATCATATTAACACTCATTGCTCTTTTCAGATCACCATTTGGATCGAGAAGTACATCAAACTCCCAGCTTTTACCACTAACAAATGGCAGTACCTTTGCAGTTGAGCGTGCATCATCAATAGAAACTGCATATATTTTTACACCTGTTTCTTCAACCCAGTCTTCGTAATTGTCGTTGTAAGCATCTAGCTCTTTCTTGCAAGGTTTACACCATAAAGCCCAAAAACTGATAAGGATAGGCTTTCCATTGTTTGAAATATCCTGAATATTGAAAGTTTCACCTTCAAGAGTTTTAACATTTACCGAAGGTAATTTGCTTCCTTGCTGAGTTTCCTGAGCATTTATAGTACCTCCAATTAATAGAGCTAATGATAAAATAAGTACTTTTTTCATATATAGTGTTTTTTATGAATTCGTTACTCCGTTTGACAACCTCAATTTTTATTCAGTTGCATCTTGTGATTGCAAAAGTAATTATAATATGTGGATACAGAAATTGTGATAGCACTTGGAATTGTTCATCTTTATTCAATTAATTACACAGTTAGAACCCAACTAGTATAAAAGTAATATTGTTTTTGTAATTTAGTCGTACAATATTATAATGTCTTATGAAGATCGGTCAGCTATTAATATTGATGCTACTATTCTGTCAGATTTATTCTCAACCTACAACTCAACGGGATCCTTATCTGAAATTCTACAATCTTACCAAAAAGGATGGTCTTAGCAATAACTACGTCCTTGATATTATTCAGGATAAGCGTGGATTTGTATGGATAGCCACTAAAGATGGATTAAATAGGTTCAATGCATATGAATTTGAAATTTATCGAAATAACCCAGATGATTCATTGAGTTTGTCCAGCAATATTATTACAGCATTAACAGAGGATAGCTATGGCAATATTTGGATAGGCACAAAGAATGGGTTAAACAAATATTGCTATGAAAACCTTGGCTTTCAAAGGTTTGTCAATAATGAAAATAAACTGATCCTCGAAGATTGTTTTGTAAGATCGCTTTACGCCGACAAAAATGGACTGCTGTGGATTGAATCGTCAAATGGAACATTACATAAATATGATATTAATAGTGATAGCTTAAGCATATATAAACATCGCCCAGCTAATATGATAAACACATATTTTTATCATGATATTTTTGAAGATGAAAATGGATTGATATGGCTTGGAGGGAGAAATATGGGAATTCTACAGTTTAATCCGGTTACAGGTATCTTTAGTGAAATATTATCCAACCCAAACGATTCAACAAAAAAAAGGGAACGTGATGTTGCATCTTATTTTATTGATTCGTCAGGGACTTATTGGATTAGTGGTATTGATGGACTATATACTTTCGATCCAAATAAAGAAACTTTTACAAAAATGTTACCTGTTTCTACGTTTAGCATTCAAGAAGATGAGATGGGAAAATTATGGTGTGGAACAGGTTCGGGTATTTATGTATATGATAAAAACAATAATTCTTTCACAACACATACTCATAATGAAAACAATCCCAATACGCTGATAGCTGATAATATCAATAAAATAATGATTGATTATTCTGGAAATATCTGGATAGGAACTAATGATGGAATAAGTATTCATAGCCTAACTAAAAATAAGTTCAAACATATTTATCACATTCCTGGAAATGAAAATACTCCATCTTCAAACTATATTACGGCATTATTGGAAGATAAAAGTGAAAATATTTGGATAGGTACGGAAAATGATGGTATCGATTATCTTGATAAAAATTTCAATAGAATATCACATTACGGTAGAGAAGAATCTCAGGGTCATCAAATTATTTCCAATAATATTTCCTCATTAATGCAGGATAATGAGGGTGATATTTGGGCAGGACAATGGTCGGGGAGAGGGTTTAATATTATTAATACAAAATCTAATAAAGTTAAATCCTATTCTAAATTAGCAAATTCTTTAAGGGTTGATTGGTACAATTCAATTATTCAGGATAGCCGAAATAATTATTGGTTGGGGTTATGGGGTGGTATCGGGCTTCAGCTATTTGATAAAGAAAGGGAAGGTTTTGCAGATGAAACATTCACCTTAATCAACATAAATTTGAATGCCCCAGTATTTGACTTAGTTGTTGATAATGAACTAATATGGGTAAGTTTTGCATATCAATTTTTTGCAGCTTTTAATCAAGCTAAAGGGAAATATAATATGTATTTTCCTGAAAATAGTATCTGGGTGCCAAATCTAAAAATACATCAGGTATTTTTGGATGAGGAAAACAAACTGTGGTTCGCTACAAATAATGGATTATTTAAAAAAGTTGCAGATCCATACACTGCCTTCAAGCCATATAAGAAAACTAATGATAGTGATCCACATATTAGCAATGATATATATTCCATAAATAATTCCAACAATAGCACAAAGTTATGGATCACAACTTCCACAACCATTGAATTATTTGATAAAAGATCGCATTCATTTTCACAGGTTATGAGCTTACCCATGAATGGTGATTTAGTTAATTTCATTTATGAAGATAAGTCCAATTACCTATGGGTAGGTACAAAGGAGGGATTATATTTAAAAGCTAATGGTCAAAATATGCTATCAATAGTTCGTGATTTTAAAGACAATTATTTATTTGCTAATTGTTATTTAGAAATGCCAAAAGGCAATTTCTGGCTTGGAACATCCTCGGGTTTGTTTAAATATAATTTGAACAAAAGAAAGTTTGAAAAGAGTAATTTATTTGATAACCACGAAATTTTATCATTAGTTTTTGATAATTCTAACAATTTGTGGTTAGGCACAAAATCAGGACTTTATAATGTTATCGGTGATTCAATAATGACTTATCATATGCCTGATTACGGGTTAGATGGTTCGATGGGTAATTGCATTTATAGTATTGATATTGACAATAATGGTGACCTCTGGTTAGGAACTGATATAGGGTTGTGCCAATTTCAAAAAGAAGCAAAAACAATCAAAAAGCATAATAAACCTGAAAAGAATTATTTATCGTCGAGGCTTACAAAATGCATATTTGAGGATAAGCAAGGGAGTATTTGGGTTGGAACAACTGACAAGGGGTTGAACAAAATGGATATAGTTACGGGCAATATTAATCAGTATAAGAGTAATTTATTGGATTCAAATGCATTTTGGGGAATAGGTACCACATGTATAATGCAAGATATGAATGGAGACATATGGTTAGGAGGCTATGGTTTGAATAAATTCGATCCACAAAAAGATATATTTTCTCATTACGTAGAATCAAATGGATTAGTTGATAATAATATAAAGGGGATACTTGAAGACAATACAGGTAGTTTGTGGATAAGTACAAAAAATGGGCTATCAAAATTTAATCCAAAAACAGAGAGTTTCGATAATTTCTTTGAAAAGGATGGATTACAGAATAATGAATTTACGGAGGCTTTTTACAAGCGTAAAGATAACTCATTGATGTTTGGAGGGAAAAATGGGTTTAATGTTTTTAAACCAGTAAGTATAAAAAGGAATCTAAAAGTTCCAGAAGTAGTAATTACTAAATTCTTAATTTTTGAACAGGAAACCGATTATGTATTTCCTCAAACCAAGGGTATTGAACTCAAATATAATCAGAATTATTTTTCTTTTGAATTTGCCTGTTTGGATTTTTCATATCCGGCAATGAATAAATATTCATATAAATTAGAAAACTTTGATAAAGAATGGATATCAACAGATGCTTCGGATCGAAGAGCTAAGTATACTAATGTGCCATCAGGTAATTATATTTTCAGGGTTAAAGCATCCAATAACGATGGAATGTGGAATGAAATTGGAGCACAAGTAGAGCTCAATATCAAACCACCATATTGGAAAACACTATGGTTTTATTCACTGGAAGGATTATTATTTATGATGCTAATAATAGGCTATATAAAATACAGGGAAAAGAACATCAGAGAAAAGAACAAGTTATTGATACTTGAGCAAAAGTTATTACGTTCTCAAATGAATCCTCATTTTATCTTCAATTCACTAACATCAATTCAAAGTTTCATTTTTGAAAATAATCCCATGGAAGCGGGATCTTATTTATCAAGATTTTCCAACCTGATAAGGTCGATCCTTTATAATTCACGGGAAGAATACATCTTGCTAGAAAAGGAAATTCAAACACTTGAGAACTATTTGGAAATTCAACAACTCCGTTATAACAATGAATTTGATTATGAAATAATTATTGATCCCAAAATTGATGTCGAAATGCTTGCTGTTCCTCCAATGCTTGCTCAACCGTTTATTGAAAACTCAGTTGAACATGGTATAAGACAATTAGAAAAAAGAGGTTGGGTTTCTGTAAAATTTTCAATGTTGAATGAATCAATCTCTTTGATTATTGAGGATAATGGAATTGGAATAGAAGCATCAAAAAATATGAAGGATAATAAAGCAAGTGAACATAAATCACTTGCAATAGTAATAACAAAAGAAAGAATGAGCATTTTGAACAAAAGAAAAAAGAAGAAAACTTGTTCGATGCAAATTGAAGATATAATTGGAGAAGGAGGAAGTGTTGAAGGTACAAGAATTGAATTTGTTATACCGTATTTAATACTATAAGCATATGAAAGTAGCTATAATTGATGACGAAACCAGAGCACGCAAGAGTATAGTTGATATATTAAAATTTCATTCGCTCGACATTGTTGTTGTTGCGGAAGCAGACTGTGTAAAAACTGGAATTGAAGCTGTAAAGAAGCATAAACCTGATATAGTTTTACTTGATATCGATATGCCTGATGGTACCGGATTCGATCTGTTAAAGGCTTTAAGCTACATTGATTTCAAGATAATATTTATTACTGCTTATGAAGAGTATGCTGTTAGAGCCTTTGAGTTCTCTGCCATTGATTACATACTTAAACCGGTGGATCCAAAAAAGTTGCATGATGCAATATCCAAAGTACAGCATATTGTTGAAAAGGAAAATATCAACCTTAAGCTTAATGCTCTTTTTGCCAATCTCGACAATATTAATCCCAACAGTAGAAAACTCGTTTTGCGGACGGCTGAAAAGATTTATATTATCAGTACTCAGGATATAATTAGATGTGAGTCGGACATGGGATATACGCAATTCTTTTTGGCAGATGGAAAAAATATTCTTATTTCCAAAAACCTTAAGGATTATGAAGTTATGCTTGATGGATTGGGATTTTTCAGGATACATCAAAGTCATCTGATAAATCTTAAATATATTGATTATTACGATAAAACCGAAGGTGGCTCGGTTAGAATGAAAGATAGTTCAATGCTTCCACTATCGAGAAGAAAAAAAGAAAGCTTTTTGAAATTGATAGAAATGATATAAGCTACAATATATTAGTATTATTGTTATTATAGATTGTATTGTATACAATCCTAAAATCATTACCAAATATGTATAATTCTTAGCCTTATTTATGATATGTGTTACCAAATATGTATTCTCCTTTATTTTGTCATGATACCATATTAATTTTGTTATAACATTAATAACTAAACTTGGAAAATCATGAAAAAGTTAATTTGTATTCTAGTTACATTGCTACTATTTAGCACATTAAATGCTCAGGATTTTATCTATAAAAACGACGGTGGGGAAATTGAAGCCAAGGTAGTTGAAATTACAACAGACGTTATAAAATATAAAATTTTCGAGTTTCAGGATGGTCCCATATACAATGTTGAAATAGATGATATTTTTATGATAGTTTACGAAAACGGACGAAGGGAAGTTTTTAAGAAAAAAACCACAGATAATGTGATTACTGAAACTCCGGATATCGTTCCTGTGGTTTCACCAGTTGTTGTTGCCCCAACAGAAAGTAAACCCAAAGCCAATGTAAATAATAACCCAAAACCTGGTGCTAGTAACGAATTTAGCCCCAATATACAATTTGGAATTACTGCTGGTTTTAATATTTCATCTGCAAGATACAACTATAAAAATAAGGAGGTACAGCCTACAGGAAGTGTAATAATCGGTCCTATGGGGGGCTTCACCATAAATTTCCATATAGCAGAAAAATTTGACATACAAACAGGAATTTATTACATGAGTAAGGGTGATAAATTAGATTTAGAAAAGTCGTATAGCAAGGTATTAAATGAACAATATCCAGGTCAGGATACTAAAATTGATGGTAGTTTTAAAAGCAAACTTGGTTACTTACAGATACCGGTTACCTTTAATTTTATGATTCCAGTGGGCGGAAGTGGTAATTATGTTGTAGTGGGTCCAGGAGTGTATTTTGCATACGGTATTTGGGGAAAGGAAAAACCGGACTTTACCGTTAATGTTGAAAATCATGGTACTTGGACAAAAGTTTATGAAAACCATGAGACTTCTAATGTTAAATTTGTTTCCACAGTACCTTCCCAAACAGAAGATAATACTGTTTATGTAAAAGGAATAGATATTGGTGCTGTAATAAATATTGGAATTAAAAGTAATAAGTGGATGCTTAGCTCAATAACTAGCATAGGCCTTATTAACACCAGACCCAATAAAACAGATTCCAGTTACAATCCTGATGATGAAAAAGTAAAGACTTTATGTGGTACAATTGCACTTACGTATTTCTTTAATTAGGTTGAAATTTAGGATTGCCTTTATATTCATAAGCTAGTGTGATCCAATGTAAAAAGCCGTGTAAAACCAAATAGCAAAGTTTATTGTTTTCTTTTTGATTCTGTTAAATCCCATAAGAATTAACACCTTATTGTACATTGATTTTTACTCATGGCTTTTTATGAGATAAAATCAGCCAGAAGGGAAACCTTATTGAAATACGATGTAGTGATGTATTACTTGTCCAGGTTTGGAAGGAAATCCCGGATTAATTCTGGCAGTTATATCATCTCTGACGCCTTGGGCTGCTCCGGGAATTGACATCTGGCATGATCCTCCTGGCTCAACACTAAAATTAGATGATTGGGTATAACCATCTGAGCCTACCATGGAAAGGCGTACAGGTACTGCTTCTGTCCCAATATCGCTCAATGTTGCAACTATTATGTATCCCGATGAGGCTACAGGAGAGACGGGATTAGTATATACACTTTCAAATTTAGCATTAGCCGGAAAAACGAAACTTACGTTAGGAAGAGAAGGGCTTGCCGGTTTGAAATCAACGAATTTTATCTGAGCGTCCAAAAGTGGATGTTGAGCAGTTAATGTGATCGCTATTTCTTCAGCTGAGTATATATCATAAACGTATGATCCTGCTTTTTTTGCTGTATTGATGCGGCACATCCATACATATGCTGTTACGATCGTATAGCAAGCAACAGCACCAACTCCGGTTGGAGCAAACATTGAACATATTTGAGTTTTACCGTAATTTATTGGAATAGCTCCATAGCATAGGGCATTGAACAAAGCATAGGCTTTTGCTTTGAATCCTGACGGAGGAGGAGGGGCAGGATTGTTCGGCATGGAATATCCCCAAACACCATCGGAATTACCAGGTTGACATTGAACCCCCCCGGTTTTTCCATCGTCAGTTGTGTATATTCCACTCAGCATAACACCCTTAACTGGTTTGCCTGTATTTTGATAGGTAGCTGTAATAGAGGCATCCACCAATGTGGAGCCGGATTGTTTGAGTTGAAATGGAAATGAAGGTAGATGACGTGGCTCAAAACCTGGAAGATAACTAATTAAATTGGATCTCATAGGTCCGGCTGCAGGGGGATGAGTAATACCACAACCGCAGTCACCTGTAGCTTTTACCTGTGTAGGATCAAAAGTTATCTGATATGATCCAAGTGTGTCAGGGAGTGTCATCTTGATAACCCATGTGGTTTCATTTACATAAGTAAAGGTCATGGTACCAAGGTTAGGATTACTAATTCTGCTAATTGTTCCATCTGCATTAAAATCCATCAACATCTGATGTTCTGGATTCATATCCTCTGCATCTACTAATGCCTGAGTAATTGCTCTAGGCATTCCATCAGAATCTTTAGGTCCCATCAGAATTAGCTGTCTTCCGGCACTGTCGATACTAAGTATTTGATTATCCATGGGGTTAGAATAAAATGTTTCGGTTACATCCTGACCAGAAATTGGCTCTGTATCATCATCCTTCGGACAACCCATGATTAGTAGAATAAAAGCAATCGATAATATTAATTTGATAAATGTTTTCATAATAACCTCCTTCATTAATTTAGTGAACTATCTTGTGAACTAGTCAAAGATAATAAGAGTAAAAATGAAAGTTATTGCAGATAAATAATCGGCAGAGGTAATTTTAAATATGGTATGTTATGGAACAAATTCGGTAACCAGATAATATGGTGTTAGTATATATTAACACGAACTTTATTGGAGATAAACTCAAAAACAAACACACAGGAGAGTTGTATATCTACAAATATACTTCCAAAAGCTTCGATGTTGTTTTTGGAATTAATTCAATCTGACTTATTAGTGCAGGTACAATAACAGCTTCACCTTTACTAATTTTTATCTCACCATCATCCCAAATAAGGATTGTATCTCCTTCTACTCCAATGTAGATTACAAAAGAATCCAATGCTTCTAAATCTTTATATATGGTATTGTCGAAATCAACAATATTGGTTATGAACTTGTCGCATTTAACAACTTCATTGGTACTGTTGATATCACTTTTATAAGTGGTCTTATACGATTTTTTCTTTTCGAAGTCTATCGCATCGAGTGCCTCGTCTGTATGCAAATCACGACCAACGCCCTTTTCATCAACTCTGTCCCAATCATAAATTCTATATGTAGTATCTGAGGTTTGTTGAATTTCTGCTAACAACATTCCAGGTCCTATCGCATGCACTCTTCCGGCAGGGATAAAGAAAACATCATCTTTTTTTACATCCTCATAGTTGAGGATATCCTTAAGGTTACTTTCTTTGAGATGTTTTAAATATGTTTCCTTGTCCATTTCACGGTTGAACCCGCTTATTAACTTCGTGTTACTATCGGCTCCCAAGGTGTACCACATCTCTGTTTTTCCCTGACCTATTTTTCTTTTTGATGCCAAGGCATCATCGGGATGAACCTGCACCGAAAGCCAGTGGTTTGCATCAATAAATTTTATAAGAAGTGGGAATTCATTGCCAAACTTGTCGAAGATTTTCTCCCCAACCAAATCGCCCATATATACTTCAACAAGTTCATTTAGCTCATTTCCTTGCAGAAAACCATTTTCCACCACCGATTCATTTCCTTCAACACCCGAAATAACCCAAACCTCACCACAATTCGGCAAGTTGCCAAAATCCATTCCTAATTCAGTACGTATTTTTTGTCCTCCCCAGATTTTGTCCTTAAAAATCGGTTTAAACTTAAGTGGGTATAGTGAGTTCATATATTATTGTTTTAAGAACCTAACAGAAGTTATCTAATAATAAAAATAACTTCAGAGACGCAACTGTTCCTTTTTTAATTTGATTAATTTTCCACTAGCAAAATTACCTATTTTTGAATCTCTAACCATAAAGAAATTAATGAATGAAAGATAACAGAAGAAACTTTTTAAAAACTGCTGCTGTTGCAGGGATAGGATTAGCAATTGCTCCAAATATTGCATTTGCTAAAAAAAATAGTGACTCAAAAGTTAGACTTGGATTTATTGGCCTTGGATTACGAGGTGTGTTACATCTAAATAATGCTCTTCAAAGAAATGATATTGAAGTTACTACATTGTGTGATATTGATCAAAAGCGCATTGATATGTCGCAGGATATGTTACTAAAAGCGGGTTATCCAAAAGCTAAAACATTTAGTGATGGTGAATATGATTATCGTAATTTATTGGAAGAAAAAGATGTGGATGCTGTTATTATTTCAACCCCTTGGTTATGGCATACTCCAATGACGGTTGATTCGATGAAAGCAGGAAAATATGCTGGTGTTGAGGTTAGCGCAGCTACATCGTTGGAAGAATGCTGGGATTTAGTTAACACCTATGAAGAAACAGGAACCCACATGATGATACTCGAGAATGTAAATTATCGTCGTGATGTGATGGCAATTCTTAATATGGTTAGGCAAAACGTTTTTGGTGAACTTGTGCATTATCGTTGCGGTTATCAGCATGATTTACGTGAAGTAAAATTCAATAATGGTTTACAACCTTATGGAGGTGGAGTGCTGTTTGGTGCTAAGGCAACCAGTGAAGCGCAGTGGCGAACCCTGCATAGTTTAAAACGTAACGCCGACCTTTATCCCACACATGGTATTGGGCCAATTGCTGCTTACGCAGATATAAATAGAGGGAACAGGTTTATGTCGCTAACTTCACATGCAACTAAAGCTCGTGGTTTGCACGATTATATTGTTAAAAAAGCTGGTCCGGATAATCCAAATGCAAAATTGAAATGGAAACTTGGTGATGTGGTAACAACCACAATTGAAACTGCCAATGGTGAAACAATAATAGTTACACACGATACCAACCTACCACGCCCATACTCACTTGGTTTTAGGGTTCAAGGAACAAGTGGCCTTTGGGAGGTTGATGGAAATAGAATATATATTGAAGGAAAATCCAACCCTCATCGCTGGGACGAAGCAACGGAGTGGTTAGAGAAGTATGATCATCCCCTATGGAAAAAATATGAAGACAGAGCCGTTGGAACCGGACATGGCGGCATGGACTTTTTTGTGTTAAACGCATTTGTTGAAAGCGTAAAAAATAATGTTTCTCCTCCATTGGATGCATATGATGCTGCTGCGTGGAGTGCCATAACGCCATTATCGGAAGTTTCAATTACGAACAACGGTGAAGTTCAGGATTTCCCAGATTTTACAAGAGCCCAGTGGATTAAAAGATTACCGTATAACTGGATGAAGGATAGTTACTAATTTATAAAGTATTATTTTTGCCTCGCTAAGTGAAAAACTGCCGCGCCGTTTTTGTAACTAAAAACACTAATACTGCTTTTATCTAATTATTCTTTAAGAAAAAATAAAACAAGCACTTGGCCATTAATATTACTAAAACTCAACGCTAATGGTTTTTAGCAGCACTTTATTTATTTTCTGTTTTCTACCTGTCTTTTTTCTTGTGTACCAATTTTTACCATATAGGTTTAGAAATTATTGGGCGCTTATAGCTAGTTTGGTATTTTTTTCATGGGGTGCTCCTGTATTTGTTTTCGTTGTAAGTGGGGTAATTATAACCGACTTTTTTATTGTTGATAAAATTTACAAATCTGATAATAGGCAGCTTCGGCGACGGCTACTTGCACTTTCTGTTATAATGAAAGTAGGATTGTTAGCCTATTTTAAGTATACAAACTTCTTTATTGAGAATGTTAATCATTTGCTTAGCCAGATTGGTTTATCAGAGATAAGCTGGACATCAATCGCATTACCAATTGGAATTTCATTTTTTACATTTCAGGCTATAACTTATTCGGTTGATGTGTATCGAAATGTTCATAAGCCTTTAAAGTCAGTTACTGATTATCTACTTTATATACTGCTTTTTCCTCAACTAATTGCAGGGCCAATTGTTAGGTATAATGAAATTGCCGATCAACTTGAAGATCGTCGCGAACATGAAACATATGAAAATAAAGTTCTTGGATTCTTCAGATTTGTGATTGGACTATCAAAAAAAGTTCTAATTGCAAATGTACTTGGTGTTGAGGCCGATCATGCTTTTGCGTTACAGGAAGGGGAGTTAACATCCACAATAGCGTGGGTAGGAATTATTGCTTATACTTTCCAAATATATTTCGATTTCTCGGGCTATTCGGATATGGCCATTGGTTTAGGAAGGATGATGGGGTTTTCCTTTCCTGAGAATTTCAATAATCCATATGTATCTAAAAGTATTACGGAATTTTGGCATAGATGGCATATTACCCTAGGCCGTTTCATGAAGGATTACTTATATATACCACTTGGGGGAAATCGTGTATCAGTAAGGAAAATGTATTTCAATTTGGCATTAGTTTTTGTAATTTCCGGTTTTTGGCATGGAGCAGCCTGGAATTTTATAATATGGGGTGCATATCACGGGTTTTTCCTTATAATGGACCGCTTGTTTCTTCTTAAGATTTACGATAAAATAGGTAAGTATCCAAGTATAATAATTACATTTTTTCTGACCATTTTTGGCTGGGTGATTTTCAGGGCAACATCCTTCACACATATAATTTACTTTTTAAAGTCCATGTTTAGATTTGATTTCGACTATTATTATCTAAATACCAAATTTATATTCGTAGTTGTTATTGCCCTGATATTTGCTTTTATAACAATGTTTAGAGTAGGTATTAAGACTGAGAATTTTTTCTTCTATAAAACCGGACATAACACAAAGCAATTACTTTCGTACAGTACTCTAGTTTTTGTATTATTTATATTTTCTATGGCAAGTATTGCATCTTCCGGATTTAATCCTTTTATTTATTTTAGGTTTTAGTATTATGCTCAGAAGGTCAATTATATATTTTTTTGTATTAATTCTTTATATTCCCTTAATTGAATTGCAATTTGATCTTGTAGAAGAAAAACCACTTAAAGGAGCTTATTATGATGTGAAGGATAAAACTCTTACTTTAGTTGGTTGGTTTAGCGGTGAATTTCAGGCTGCAAAAGAACCTTATCTTAAAAGTATTCTTGGGTTTAGATCTTTTTTAACTAGAATACATAATCAATTAGATTATACTTTTTTTAAAATTGCTCATTCCAATGGTATTATTGTAGGGAAAGATAATGTTTTATTTCAGGACATGTATATAAATGCATATTGTGGACGAGATTATGTGGGTCACAACACTCTTAGTAATCAGGTTGATAAATATATTTTGTTGCAAAACCAATTGGGTGAGCAAGGTATTGATCTTTACCTTATTATTGCTCCTGGCAAAGCATCCATTTTTCCTGAAAACATTCCTGAGTATCTGAAATTAAACAGAGATACTACCAATTATGACAAAGCAATTCAACTTCTAAAAAAGAAGGGCGGCAAATTTTTGGATTTGAAACCATATTTTTTATCATTGAATAAAAAACCAAAATACCCTTTATTCCCTAATCATGGAACACATTGGAGTGGTTATGCTGTTACATTGGCAGCCGATTCCATTTTTAATTTCTTAGAGTTTAATACAAATTTTGATTTCTTAAAATATCATACTAGTGAAGGCACCTTATCAGATGATTATAGATTTACAGATAATGATATTGGATCAGCGATAAACCTACTATTCAAAAATACTAATCAGAAACTATATTATCCTGAAGTTAATTTTGAAAAGAGTGACTCAACCTTTGTTAAGCCAAATGTGCTTCTTATTGGAGATAGTTTTACACAAAGCTTCTGGAAATTCTATCCTTATTTTGACGAATTATTTGATAAAAAAAGTAGATTTTGGTATTATAATAAAGTCGTTGCCTGGCAACCAGAAAATAATGACACATACGTTTCAAAGCTTGACTTACATGAAGAAATAAATAAAAGAGATATAATTTTAATTTTAGCAACTGAACAAAATTTATCCAATTTTGGTTTTGGTTTTATTGAGAAAACTTTTGCGATCTTAAACGATAAAAATGTATTAAATAAAGAAAAGCTGAACTACTATATTAACTCAATAAAATCAAGTCCTGAGTATTTAAAGCAAATTGAACAAAAGGCGTTAGCTAGAAATATACCAATTGACTCAATGCTGTTTCTTGACGCAAAATGGTTGTACAATAATTATTTAATTGAATATTTTTCAAACAAAATAAATCAGAATCCTGAAATATTAGCACAAGTCCAGAAAAATGCAAGTGTGGCCAACATAACATTGGATTCGATGATATATATAGAGGCAAAACAAAAATCTGAAGAAATTCAAAACAGTATTATTTCGAAGTGGTTTGTACAGGACAAAGAAATCGACCAGATAATTGAAAATATAAAATCATCTCCTGAATGGTTTTTGAGAATTAAAACAAAGGCTGCTGAAAAGAATATTAGTGTAGATGAACAATTAAGAAGAGAAGCAAAATGGATTCTTGATCAAAGATATTATAAGGATTTATATTAGATATATCCATACAGAACAATATTACATTTTAGGGTAATATTAGGAATTTATTTCAACACCAGCTTATGGTGTTCAACTTTATTATTGTACTCAAGTTTCACAATATAACTACCCACCGATAGATTATTCAAATCAATTTTTTTGTGTTCTGGGTTACTTATATTTTGCTCCTTAAAAACAACATTGCCATTAATATCAGTAATACTTAATTTTAAGTTTATGTCAAATTTGCTATTCTGTTCAATGTTTATAAAGCTCACTGCCGGATTGGGATAAATGGTAAACTCAGCAGTTGCATTCTGATATTCTTCAAAATCAACATAAATTTCCAATGGATATTCTGCTGTAAACATACCACGTCCATGAGTTGCAGCCAGAACAACATTATCGGCATCACGAATTTTTAACATATCAACCCGAACATTTGCCATCCCATCAACAGATGTTTCCCATGTTGTATTTTCTTCGTTCAAGGTATTTGTCCACCAAACACCAATTTCGGTTGCAAGCAATGCTTGTCCATTATTATCGGGATGAAATATAGCCCAGCGAATTGGCATATCTGGTAAGTTAGATTCTTTTTCTTCCCAAGTTGTACCGCCATCAGTAGTTAACCAAACCGAAGAAACTCCATAGTTTGAAAATGTAACCAATAAATTATCCTCACTCTCACCTATGGCAACACATGATAAGTTTGCTGTTGGGAAGTCGGGGCTTCCAATTTCAATAGTTTCAGGTACATCCTGTGCATTTGTTGTTTTATAAAGTCTGCCTGATTGTGTTCCAACAAAAAGGGTTGATGTACCCACGGGTGAATAAACTGAATATGCAATGTGTGAATAGGGAATGGTAATACCAGTTCCAAGGTTAATCAATTCGGTGCTTACATTGAAAGGAATACTTTTTGCTCTCAATAACCGATTTTGGTTACCACCAAAAAATCCAACGGCATTTGCATAAAGGATATTTTCTTTGTAATCATAGTCGGCAGGGCTTATAAAAGTTCCTGTATTTCCTCCAAAATCATCAGCCTGGCTATCTGAGCTCCAAGATGTATAACTATTGTAGTAAACTGAAGTTATAAAAACATTCGATTGATCCTGATCCCAAAAGCAGTAAGCGCCATCACCACCATCAATCATATCATTAATATCAAGTGTAAAATTCTTATGATAAAGTGTGCCGTTATCTTGCAGTCCACCAATAAAATGCTTGGATGAAGACGTTGGTTTAATTGCACATGAATAATATTGTAATGTACTATATCCCTTGTTTCTTTCAATAAAAACTGGGTAAGTATAATTTGCCGTATTTGTTAAAAAAATACCTCCGTCGGAGCTGAAAATAGCTGTATTACTCGATCCCGGTTGAAACTGGATATTATGCTGATCTGCGTGTACATAATCATCGCCACCTCCATAATACATAAGTACCCAGTCGGAGATATGTTTCCAACTTGTACCACCATCTATGGTTTTCCATAAATCTAAACCTCCAGTGTATACAGTAAGGGGGTTTGAAGGGTCAACTTTAAGCACAAAGGCATGCCAAGCTAGAGTCGACCAGTCGGTATCAGGAATATTAACCTTTGTCCATGTTACTCCTGCGTCTTCTGATTTGGCCATATAGCGTCCTCTGTAGTACACAAAACCACTTGTATATCCTGCTGCAAATTGAGCATAAACAGTATTTGGATCGGATGGTGAACTAGCCACAAGTGTTCGTGCAGGTATATTATAATATGAATCGTTTGAAATCGTATCATTATAATCAGCATAAATTGTCCAACTTCCTGGCAAACCATCATCAGAATAAAGTATTGTAGCTCCACCGTCAAGGTCTAAATTTTCCATTGTGCCAACATAAATTCTTCCATTTGATGCTAGCTCAATATCAGCTGGAGTATATGGTTTATTTGTTGGTGATTCTGGTATCTCTGGCATAACCTGTGTCCATGTATTACCGCCATTGTCCGACCTGAAAACACCGTCTGATGGTTCACTTTGGTGGTCTTCACCCATATAAGTTCCTGAGGCAACACATGCATAAATTACACTGATTCCATTTTCATCTTTAACGATAATATCAGTTATATAATCGAAGTTTTCAGTACTTTCCATCAGGTTCCATGATGTGCCACCATCAGATGTCATGAAAATTCCGGCACCTACTCCCGAAGATGCTCTATAGATTATTCTTGCTGTTTGTGCTTCACCGGTTCCAACATAAAAAATTTGCGGATTATTTGGATCGTAAGTTATACAGCTAATGGCGATATTACTCCAAAAGTCACCAACCGGAATCCACTCTTCGCTTGTGTTAGTGATATCATTATTATACCATAGCCCACCAGTAACACCACCAGCCCATACTTTTTTATAATTTGGATCATTTGGATCGAACATAAGTGCCCGTGTACGGCCTCCCATATTTGATCCTGAAGTTTCCCAGGCCATGAGTGAGTTGGTATTTCTTGATGTATTTTGTTTTGATTGCAGTTCCTTGGTTTGTTTATAAGCAGTTATCAGTCTGTCTGTGGGAACCTCTCCTGTGGCAGGATCTACTGTTATAGTATATTCCTGAAATGCAGCCATATCAGGTTGGTTGGGTGATTTAACATCACTTTCAATATTATCCAATTGTGGCTTTATTGCAAAAGCTTTTTGCAGAATACTATTCTCATATTTTTCTCTTACATCAGATTGGTTTTGAACTAGAAAATATCCTCCTACAAGGATTGTAAAAATTGCTATTATGATACCTGAAAAAGTAATTTTTGTCATCAGTGAAATAGTTTTATATTGAGACTGTAAAGATAGACAATGTAAATATTAGTTTGGTTGGTTATTTATGAAGAAAGATATGGTTTTGCAATATGTTTATGGTAAATTTCCTATTTATAAATATATTATAATACATTGTTAATTTTGAAACAATCTCAATAATATATACCCTAATTTTCGTAAATTTGGGACTTTTAAGTTTTACTATAGATTTAAATCGTATAAATATGACCTACGAAGAAAGATTACAGAATGTATCGGTGCTTGGTGCAGCAGGTAAAATGGGGAGTGGAATCCTTCTGCTAACTGCGGTTGAAATGGCCGACCTTAGCCTATTGCCCGAAAACAAAGGGAAATCCTTTGTGTTAAATGCCATTGATGTATCACCCGAAGGATTATCGGGTTTAATGAAATATCTGCGTGATCAGGTGCGTAAAGTTGCCGAAAAGAAGACAGTGTGGCTTCGCAGCATGTATGCTGACCGCGATGACCTGATTGAGAACTACGATATTATTGATGAGTATATTTTTGATGTGCTTAATGTTGTTCGTCCGGTTACCACCATGTCAGCTGCCTATAGCTCAAATTTAATTTTTGAAGCTGTGAGCGAGAACAGAGCTTTAAAAGTGAAACTGTTGTCAGATATCGACAAGAACAACGATAATAACCCATGGTATTTCACAAATACCTCATCTGTTCCAATTGGTCTTATCGAAACCGAGGCCAACCTTGATGGTCGCGTTATCGGATTCCATTTTTATAATCCTCCAGCAGTACAACGTTTGGTTGAGTTGATTAAAACAGAAAAAACAAATGCTGATGTGGTTGAGTTTGCACATCTGTATGCTAAGAAACTGAATAAGATAATCGTTCCTTCAAACGATTTTGCGGGGTTTATCGGAAACGGTCATTTTATGCGCGATGCACTTCATGGAATGAAGGAAGCAGAAGCATTGGCAATCGAAAAGAAGATTCCATTGTATCAGGCAATTTATATGATTAACAAGATTACTCAGGATTATCTTGTTCGCCCTATGGGAATTTTTCAACTCATCGATTATGTTGGTATTGACGTGGTTCAGTTTATACTTGGCGTGATGAATCCATTTGTAACTGATGAAGATTTACAAAGTGATTTACTTGACAAGATGATGTTACAAGGAGTTAAAGGTGGACAAATGTCGAGCGGAGCACAAAAGGATGGCTTTTTAAAATACAAAGGAGGTCGTGTTACTTCAATATGGGATACCCATAAACAAACTTACGTTGATATTGATGGGTTTAAGGCTGATTGTGATGAGATGTTAGGTGAACTACCTGATTCGGTTGTTGCATGGAAAACTATTGTAAGAAATAAGAAGAAAGATGATATACTTGCCGGATTTTTCAACGACCTTAAAGCTTCTAAAGCTTTGGGTGCTGTTACCGCAGTTAAGTATGGTTTACGTTCCAAAGAAATAGGCGAAAAGCTTGTTGCTGATGAAGTTGCCAATGAAATTGATCACGTAAACACTGTGATGCTTACAGGCTTCTTCCATGCTTACGGACCGGTAAATAACTTTTTTGAATAATCTTAAAATCCAGAAAAATGAGAAAAAAAGTATATATGACAGGCGGTTACAATACCGTATCTATGGGAACAGGTCGAAGTGAGTTTCACCCAAAAAAACCCCGTCCGGGTTTTGAACACTATGTCAAGGAAGCAGGTCAGGGAACACTGAAACAAATCGGTGGTGCCAAAAATGTTGACGAGTCAGTAATTGGTAATTTTATGGCAGCCCGATTTAATAAACAGGCCAACTTGCCCGGGTTTGCACCAATGATTGATGAAGAGTTGCAATGGAAGCCAGCTATAAGTGTTGAGGGTGCTTGTGGGTCAGGGGGACTGGCTTTAGTTAGTGGTATTAAATCGGTATTGGCTGAAACTGCTGAGGTGGTATTATCACTTGGTGTTGAGGTTCAGAATACTGTTAAGGCTATTTATGGTGCAGATATTCTGGCCGGTGCCGGATGGTATCAGAACCGTAAAAACGGACATGCATATTTTTTTCCTGGTCAGTTTAGTGACAGGGCAGGAGCATATTACGAAAAAGTTGGTTATGATAGGGCACGTGCAGGTATGAAACGTTGGTTCCGAAATGCAATGGAAAATGCTCGTCTGGATGAAACTGCTCAGGAACACCAAAACAAAGTTGGTGACCTTGATGCTCTTTATGATAAGCTTAAACCAAATGGTGCTGCTTTTGTTGATCATTTAAGTGTTCTTGATTGTTCGAAAGTAAGTGATGGTGCATCAGCAATAGCAATTTGTTCAGAAGAAGGCTTGAAGAGGATCGGTGTTGATAAAAAAGATGCCGTTGAAGTTGTTGGTTATGCACAGGTTATTAGAAATATCACAAACTTTCCAACGGATTTAACTGAAGTTGAGACCATTAAAAAAGCAGCTCACCAGGCTATGGCAAACGCAGGTATTACAAGAGATCAGATTGGCACAATTGAAACACATGACTGTTTCTCGATTGCTGGTGTACTTGCAACCGAAGCTTTTGGATTAGCAAAAAATGGTGAAGGATGCGATTATGTTGCTGCAGGAAATACAGCTCGTGATGGCGCAATGCCAATGAATACAACCGGAGGATTAATTGGATGGGGTCATCCAACAGGAGCCACAGGAGTTCATCAGGCAGTAACTATCTGGCAACAATTAACAGGCAAAGCAGGTAAAGCTCAAATAAAAATGCCCAAAGATCGCCCCTACGGTATGTCAGTTAATATGGGGGGAGATGATGTAACTGTTGTTGCAATTGTTTATAAAAGAGGATAAATTATTATGTTTTTGTCATTCTGAGACCCAACACCCCCGGAAAAATGGGGCGCACATAGTAATATGACAAAAATCCCAATAATCCATAAAAATAATTTCTCGCAGAGGCGCAAAGCCGCAAAGGAAAATTTATCCTTAAAAAGCTTCGCGTCTTGGCGTCTTTGCGAGATAAAACACTAATCTAGCGCTGTCTGAACAATTATCTTGAGTATTGAAAATTATTATTTGGATTTTAATTATTTCAAATTGCGATTTCAAATAATGTATAACTTTCATAAAAAAAATAAATCATTAAAATACAGGATTTTATAAAATGTTGTCATTGGTAGTACAGCGAAGAATCTCTGCATGTGATGAGATTCTTCACTTTGTTCCTTTAGAATGACAATATTTTTTCTTTTAGGATTCTAATATTGTAACAACAATATTCCTGTTATTACGAGGCCCATCAAATTCGCAGAAAAAAATATTTTGCCAGGTTGAAAGCCCCATTTTCCCATCTATTATTGGGATTGTTTCAGATGGGCCAACCAGCCCTGCTTTTAAATGTGAATCTCCATTCCCATCCTGTGCATCATGTAACCACTGACCTTTAGGAATTATCTTTCTGAGAAAATCAACAACATCTAGTTGTACCGAATCATCCCAATTTTCCTGTATCATAATAGCCGCTGTTGCTCCTTGTGCATATACGTTTGCAATACCAAATACAACACCTGATTGATTAACTATTGTTTCAACCTCACGGGTTATGTCATATAAACCTTCTCTATTATTTGTGCTAATTGTAATTGTTTTCATATCGTAAAAAATACAAACTCATGGGGGTCATTAATACTCATTATTTCAAATATAGTTTTTTGTTTGCCATGAGCAATTCAACGGCTTCATCGTAAGATATATTCTTAATGCCGGTTGCTTTTTTATAAAATACCAACCACAAGCCCCTATGGATATTTTAATTCTTTTCTAGCCAATTTCTAAAATCCTTTCTGTTTGTGAAATGTTTATTTTGAAATTTTTTCATGTTTATGGATAGTCAAAACTTTTTGATTTTCTAACTTTTAAAAACTGTTAGTTTCAAACAAGTATATAATTTTTTGTCATTTCGTTGTATTGTTGAATTTGATTCTTTCTCCATCTACGGCCATATCGCAGTTCTTTAGCCATTATTTTGGCAACAATTGGAGCTACCTCAATACTTGCTTTGGCATCAAGTATCAAGAGTTGGGTGCGGCGTGCAAGAAAATCCTCAATATTTCTTGCCATTTCATTTCTTATAGCCCAAACTATTTCACCGATCTTAATTGTGTGATCGGGATGCAACAATTCGTTATACTCTTTCTTTTCACTTAGTAATTCATTAATTTTATTGGCGTCAGATCCATAACTACTTAACGAACCATAGATTTGGGCATTCATATGATATCCATGTATTTGTAGTTTGCTACTTACCGACTTGCTATCGGGAAGATCACTTTGTAGAATCACTTGATCAACTGTGTCTTCTGCCATTTTTCTGTAGGTTGTCCATTTTCCGCCCGCAATTGAGATGAGCCCGCTTTTTGATATTGTAATTAAATGATCACGGGAAATAGAAGCTGTATCATTATCATTATTATTACCATTTTTCACCAATGGCCTTAAACCTGCAAAAACACTTTTTACGTCACTTCTCTTGGGATCTTTGGTTAAATACTTTGCAGCATGCTCCAGTAAAAAATTTATCTCACTCTCAAGAGCAATTGGTTCCAGAGGATAACTATTCACAAAGGTGTCAGTTGTTCCAACAAGTGTATGGTTTTTCCAGGGTACTGCAAAAAGCACTCTTCCATCTTCTGTATTTGGTACCATAATTCCAGAATTACCAGGTAAGAAGGAACTATCCAAAACTAAATGTACTCCCTGGCTGCTAGTCATAATTTCGGTTGCCTGCTGGTCATCCATTTTTCGAATGGAATCAGTAAAAACACCCGTTGCATTGATAATAACTTTTGCTTTAATATCAAATTCAATTCCTGTTTCTACATCGTGGGCTACAATTCCGTTGAGTTGATCTTTTTCCTTTGTAAATGAAATTGCTTTCACATAGTTGAGCATAGTTGCTCCTTGTTCTTCAGCTGTTTGAACCAGATTAATTAGTAACCGGGCATCGTTAAACTGACCATCATGATATATTACACCACCTTTTAGTCCTTTAGTTTCAACAGTAGGTATTAGCTTTAAGGTTTCCTCTTTTGATAGGAATTTAGATGAGCCAAATCCTGCTTTTCCGGCAAGCATATCGTAAACCTTTAGTCCAATTCCATAAAATGGACCTTCCCACCAATCATAAATCGGGACTATAAAAGGTAGATCGTGTACCAGGTGTGGTGCATTATTGCGCATAATTCCTCTTTCCTTAAGGGCATCAAATACCAACGAAATATTACCCTGTTGCAAATACCTTACACCGCCATGTGCTAATTTTGTGCTTCTGGTGGATGTCCCTTTTCCAAAGTCAGATTGTTCAATTAATATAACATCATAACCCCTTGATGCAGCTTCAACAGCAGTTCCAACTCCAGTTGCTCCTCCTCCGATTATAGCTATATCGTAATATTGAGTTGAGTTGCTTATATTGGAAATTATTTTTTCCCGTTTCATGATGATATTTTTTCTTTAATAGAATTAAACCACTTATTAAGATGGCGTTTTGATTTCATAAAAATAGTGAGTTTTTCTGATTGAATGAAATCGTTTAGTATTATAGAAAATTCAGGTGTTCTTAAATATCCGAAAATTTTGTGAGGATTTCTTTTTCCATCTATCTCGTAATTGTTAACCACCAAAAAGTCGATGGGAGATACATTGTGTTTATTAACTGAAAAATCATCAGCAAGCTTGTAGTTATATGCTACTTTGTCGAGGATGTCAGAAAAATTGTACCAGCATTTTTTCACAGATCCGGGTGTTTGCATGTAATTTCCTTCCAACTGTCTCCCTCTTTGTTCGGCTGCAATTTTACTCATTACAACGGGTATGCCTAACGGAGAACCCATAGTTACCAGAGTATGAATAGGGATGTTAGTGGTATTAAAGTTGAGTACATCAAACGCAACAATTGATCCCATCGAATGACAAATTAACATTATTTGATCATCTTTATACTTCTCAAGTACCTTAATTAATCGGCTTTTTATTAGTTCTTTTACTTTGCATAGCTGATTATTTTCGGAGGTACATTCATCATTGTAGTAAACTTCAAGATCCTTGAAAAAGTTACTCATAATGGCATCGGATATAAATGAATAGTTCAGGCTATAATCTTCATTAAGTAGTATTTTATTAAGTTGCTGACCTACGAAGTCGATTACTTTTTTTCTGGTATCATGGTTTTCAGCTTTGAAATCTTTTGAGCCTGCAACATATTTATCACATAGGTATAGGGGGCTATTGATATCTTTTTCATGATTGTTTAGAGGTGTATCATAAAGAATATCTGCCCAATAAACTAATTCAAATTTAGGCAGAGCCTTCCTGAAGTTGTTGTTTGTTAATCCTTCCTTCATGGCAAGTTTCCACCAGCGTTTCAGCAACTTTTTAGGTGGTTTGTTGTCAAGACCGTGAATGCCAATAATAACATTTGCCATTTAACAAATTTATATGTTGCTAATCTACTTATTTTAATTGATTTAACATCCAGCCTGCTCTGTCAGTTGTTATGCTATCAAGGCCATGTTTTATTAATAATGCAGCTTTGTCAGGATCATTAATGGTCCATGCGTAGATGCTGTATCCTCTTTTTTTTATCTCTGAAATGAAGTTTTTTGTTAGTAATTTTCCTGCCCACACATTAACTCCATCAAGATTGTGTTTTTCAATTTTTTTAATGATGCCGTCTATACTAACCCATGATAACCAGGCTGGTAAAGAATAGTCCAGGTTTAATAACCAGAGCATGCGATATTCGGGCATAATTTTTTTTGCTTTCGAAAGAGTATTTATATTAAATCCTATGATTTCGATTTGTTCAAACCTGATTCCTGATTTTGATAACACTCTTTTTAGTTCATAAAGAATTTTACGATTACTTTTTATCTCGATAATTAGTTTTCCATCATTGGGTATTGTATTCAATACTTGTTTAAGTGTTGGAATTCTTTCATCTTTCCATTGCTGCCCCTTGTAGCTTCCTACATCCAGAAGTTTTAATACATCAAACGTAGTGTCCTTAATTGTTTTTTTTATTCCGGAAACTCTTTGAGTATTACTATCATGAATAACAACAATTTCATTATCACGGGTTAATCTAATATCTATTTCAACTGCTTTTACGTTTCTTTGCCATGCAAGGTTTATTGATGCCAGAGTATTTTCAGGAGCATCGTGTGATTCTCCACGGTGTGCGATTATTTTGCTTTCAAAAGGATTCATCATCAACAGGCAAAGCGGTTAAAAGTTATTAATTATTTTACAAATGCAGCCGTATAAATATCAATCCATTCCTTTGGGGTCATCTTACTAGCAAGCTTTCCTATTAGATCATATGTTATATGCTCAGGTTTTTTAAATCTGATACAGCTTTTTCCCATATCAAGCTTTACCTTGCTCTGTTTTATGTATTCAGTAGTAAACCAATCCAGTAATTTTTTGTCTGCATAAATACCCATATGATAAACAGCAACATGGTTTTTTTGAGAAGCAATATTGATAAATGGCAATGGTTGCTTGGGATCACAATGGTATCCGTTTGGGTATATTGAATGAGGCACAACATAGCCAATCATTCCATAGTTCATAGTTTCTTCGAATCCATCCGGAAGATTAGATTTAATTTCATTCCGAAGTTGAGTTATGGCTTCTTTTCTTTCTTCAGGTAGTTTGTATATATATTCTTCAGGTGTATTTGCTGCTATTTGCATTTTTTTTGATAATAAGAATAGTAAAATTATTAGTAATTGATTAAGGTATTATTTAATTCGCACAAGGTTTAAATGCTGAAAATCAAAGCTAAAATCAATATTTGGTGATATGCCTTCCATCGTAAAGCTTATAGCTTTTCCCTCTTTATCCAGTGTAAAACTTGCAAATGCATCACACTCCATGTCGCGATAATCCCATCTTATGGCAAAAGTATTGGCTTTGTAATAAGACATTTTTCCAACAAGTTTTGGAGAACGTATTGATTTAATCCAAAGTTCTTTATCTTTTTCCCATATCTCTATTTCTCCGAACCAATCATCACGATAAGTGCCAACGAAATCATCAATATTCAGATGTTTTGTTTTTGCTTTTTTTACAGTTTCCCAAACCATATTTACAATGCTGTCGCCATTTTCTTCACGATTATTAATGGCTGTTTTCATTCTGCCAATCCAATCTACACTATCAACACCTATGTATGAATCCACAATAAGATTTGGAATTGAAAGGAAACTGTATCCTCCGGGATCGGCGTTTGTTAGAACTACAACACCTAAATTAAGCTCCGGGATAAGTATTGTTTGTGAAAGCATTCCCGGCATTCCACCAGTGTGGCTAAGCTTAACATAACCGGCAATATCACTAATTCCCCAACCCAGTCCATATGAGTAAAAATGTGTATTATATGGAGGATTCCCAACGGCTGCAAAACCACGATTGGTGTATGGTTGCCACATTTTTTTATGATTCTTTTCTGAAATTAGTTGGGTTGAATCATTCATAGCTCCATTATTAAGTTGCATTATCATCCATTTACTTAGGTCGTTAACACTTGCGTAGATACCTGCAGCAGCTGCGGCTTGTGTTGCATCAAATTCATCAACCTGAACAAATTCGTTATCAATATATGAATGTGGTTTAGCAATGTTGTTTTTTGAGGTTAACCTTTGTAGAGTCCCAGCCGATTCATTCATTTGAAGAGGATCCATTATTTTTTCTTCAATGAACTCACTCCAGGTCATTCCACTTTTTCTGGCTACAATTTCACCAGCAACAAGATAGAGTAGATTATCATAATCATATTTAGTTCTAAAATCTGAAACAGGAGTTTGATACTGGAAACTTGATATAACATCGGCAACAGTGAAGTTGTTTCCGTCAGGTATCCACATTAAATCGCCTGCCCCTAAATCCAGACCACTCCTGTGAGTTAGCAAATCAATAATTGTAAAATTAGCAGTAACCCAGGGGTCATACATTTTAAACTCGGGTATATGATCAACAACTTTGTCGTTCCAGTCAATTTTGCCTTCATCAACAAGTATAGCTAATGCAGTAGATGTAAAAGCTTTGCTATTTGAAGCTATGGAAAATCTTGTGTGAAGATCAACTTTATCCCCGGTTACAATAGATGCCATACCATAACCCTTTGAGTGAACAATTTCTCCATCTAATACAACAGCAACCGCTAGGCCTGCATGTTGCATGCTATCCATTGCAACCTTAACAATTGAGTCTATTTGAGGTGATGTTAAACCTTGAGAAAAGATACTAGGGTTGTAAAAGATAAATATTGCTATACATATAATGAGCCTTATTTTATTCATATTGATTTCTTTTTAAATGATAATCACGATTTTAATCTATGCGGATTGAGGCGGATAAAAGTATTAAATTTATTCAATAATAATATCGTAGCTATCAAGAAGTCCAATTAGTCCGTTAACTGAGAACTTTGCTTTTTTTATCTTCTATTAATTTTGTAATCATCAATTATATACTATTCATGTTGATATTATTATTTATACTAGTCCTGTAATGCCCATTCAACAGCTTTGTGGGCGTGAATTGTTGTGGTGTCGAATACCTGTATATTTACGTCACTACGGGAAATTAGCAATGGAATTTCGGTACATCCCAGAATTACACCCTGAGCACCTTGATGTTCGAGGTTGGAAATAATTTGTTTGTAAACCTCCCTCGATTCATCTTTTATAACACCCTTTACCAATTCTCCATAAATGATATTGTGGATTTGATTCCTCTCTTCTTCGGTTGGTATTATCACTTCAATTTCAAAATTATCGTTTATGTATTTTTTGTAGAAATCTTTTTCCATTGTGAACTTTGTGCCTAGTAGAGCAACTTTTTTCAGCCCCCTGTTTTTAATTTCTAAACCGGTGGCTTCGGCAATATGTAAGAAAGGAATAGAAATACTTTTAAGAATTGCAGGCGCACATAAATGCATTGTATTTGTGCAAAGTACAACAATGTCAGCCCCTGCTATCTCAAGCTGTAGCGCTGAATCTGCCATTATTTTATCAAGTTTTTCCCATTCGCCGAGGTGCTGTAATTTCTCTATTTCTGCAAAATCAACAGTAACCATTATGCTACTACAAGAGTGAAAACCACCAAGTATTTCTTTTACTTTTCTGTTTATCAAATTATAATATACTGCTGATGATTCCCAGCTCATACCTCCAATTAAACCTACTGTTTTCATATTATTTTGTTTTTTACTTTAATTATTTCTGCAGCAATACTAACAGCGATTTCATCAGGAGTAATACTATTTATTGGTAATCCTATTGGAGCATGAACTCTGTCCAATTCAATTTCTGTGAAACCTTCATCTATTAATGCTCTTTTGAATTTTGCTACTTTGGCCTTGCTTCCCATTAATCCAATATATGCAAGGTTTTTTCTTATTAACAGACCAAGAACTTCTTTATCATCCTGATGATTGTTAGTCATTATAACAACATAACTATCGCTGCTTTCGCATATGTAATGATCTGTTTTTTTGTAATCGATAACCTTTTTTTTGTTTGCATACGGATTATCATCAAGCATTAAAAGGTTGGTGCGGTTATCGAAAATTTCAACATTAAACCCAAGTTGCGACATCAACTTTGAAACAGCATAGCCCACATGCCCGGCACCAATAATGTATATTGTGCTTATGAAGCCAATTATCTCATTGTAATGCCAATTATCATTTTCAGTAAAGAAAAACTCATATTGAGTTTCTTTGATTACCGAAGTGGTATCAAACCCAAAATCATTATGTGAAATCTTCAGAGAACCTCTCTCATTATCTAAGAGACTATGTGTAATATTCCTGATAATAGATTTATTAGTTTTGGTTAGCGGTTTAAAGGCAACGGTTTGTTCACCTGAACACATCATACCAGTGCTATCAGCGGTTTCACCATGGTGATTTTGCTTTTTAATAAAAGTTGTATAAACTTCATTCCTAAGCATACCACGACATTCTTCAACCAGATCGAACTCCATTGCCCCTCCGCCAATTGAACCAGCCAGACTACCATCTTCACAAACGGCCATTGTAAAACCTTGCTTACCGGGACTGCTACCATGACTCTCAACAACAATCATTAAGTAAAGAGCCTTTGATTCGTCTAGTTTGTTTTCTATGTATTTCCAAATATTCATTGGTCACTAATTATTTGATTTACAATTTACTTTGGTTAAAACTAGTAATTTTTAATAAAATTACGGTAATCATCTTCCGTATTGATATTGAGAAGAATTGCCTTGTCATCAACCTCAACTTCATATGTTGAAAACCTGTTAAGAAACTCTCTAAAATCAATATCATAAGTTTTTTTGTCAAGAATGCAACGAACAACCTTGTGGCTAATTAGTATGGGATGACCGCCTTTGCCATTGTTAACAGGCTTAATAACGTCAGCTTTTGCATTATTGACATAGATTAATTCTAAATATGTTCGATCAGAAATAGGGTTATCAACATTATGTATGAATGTAGTACCGGTTTTAATTTCTGCCAGCCCGAGTTTTAATGAATGGAATCGACCATGCTCAGGATAATTATTTTTTATTATTTGTGTTTGTGGTGGAAGGTTTAGTTGTTTGGGGTTAATCAATTCAACTGACTCATTGTTAAGGATAACCACTATGTTTTCACAGCCTGATTCAGCATATTGTTGTGCGATGCTTTCTAAAAATGATATACCGTTATGCATTTTTAATAGAAATTTAGGCTGTTTGATTCGAGTTGACTTCCCCGCTGCAAGTATAATAACCGAGCAATCTTTTTTCATTTTTCCAAAGTTGAATTGTTATCCAAAAGTATATGAAATATATAACTATCATATCTTTTACCTAAATTTGTTAGATTGTTATTTAAGCAGATTATGACAGATAGTTTCCATATAATTCCATTGCCTCAATTATTGAAAATCATACTAAATCAGTATGACAAGAGTGATTTCGTTTTGGGAATATCAAAGGACTTATTTTATACTCCAAATATTAATGATTCATTTCGCACAAGTAGATTTGGTCGATTATTAGAAACCCCCATTGGTGTTGCGGCAGGACCTCAAACTCAGCTTGCTCAAAATATTGTGTCAGCATGGCTGACAGGTGCAAGATTTATCGAACTGAAAACCGTTCAAACCCTTGACGAACTTAATGTTTCCAAACCATGTATCGACATGCAGGATGAAGGGTATAATTGCGAATGGTCGCAGGAGTTGAAGATTGAGCAGTCGTTCGACCAATATCTCAATGCCTGGATAATCATTCATATTCTCAGGGGTAAATTTGGGTGGGATAAATCAACCGATCCGGGAGTGATATTTAATATGAGTATTGGATATAACTATGATGGTATATTAAACAGAAATGTTCAGTGGTTTTTTGATAAGATGGAGGATGCAGGAGATGAGATGAAAATTAAAATTGAAAGCGTAAAATCTATTTATCCAAACGTTGAAGATCTGAAAATTAACCCAAAAATATCAAATAATGTTACTCTTTCTACAATGCATGGCTGCCCTTCGGATGAAATTGAAAAAATTGGTGAATACCTGATTGTTGAAAAGAAACTACATACTACGATTAAGCTTAATCCAACATTATTGGGGAAAGAAGAACTGCATGAAATACTTGATGACTCTGGATTTGACGCGATAGTCCCAGACGTTGCTTTTGAACATGACCTCAACTACGATGAAGCTCTGAAAATAATTGGTAACCTGCAAAAGAAAGCCGATGATCAGAATCTCCATTTTGGTATTAAATTAACCAATACTCTGGAAAGCCTGAACAATAAAGATGTATTTCCGAAAGATGAAAAGATGATGTACATGAGTGGCAGGGCACTTCATCCAATCTCAATAAACCTTGCCCATAAATTGCAAAATGAATTTGATGGCAAATTGGATATTTCTTTTTCTGGGGGTGCCGATGCTTTTAATATTGCTGAAATTGTTTCATGCGGACTAACACCGGTTACTGTTTGTACTGATTTATTAAAACCAGGAGGTTATGGCCGTCTTAATCAGTATATTAGTTTGTTGAAAAATTGTGTTGTTGATAATAACAATTCTGGTAACCTGAAGAATCTAAAAAATTATTTGAAAAGACTATCGGAAAATAAAGCTTACAAAAAAGTTGGATTCCACGATCTAAGTATTAAAACAGGCAGGCAGCTTAACCAGTTTGATTGCATCCATGCACCATGTGTGGATACATGTCCCACGAATCAGGGAATACCTGATTATATGTATTATACATCAAAAGGAGAATTTGAAAAAGCAGCTGAAGTAATCGAGCAAACCAACCCATTTCCTCGTACAACAGGAATGATTTGTGATCAGCTTTGTCAATCAAAATGCACAAGGATAAATTATGATAGCCCGGTTTTAATAAGGGAAATAAAACGTACGGTAGCTGAAAATTCACATAGAGAATCTGATTACAAAAAAGCAAAAACCCGTTCCGGTCATCCGAAAAAAGTCGCAATAATCGGTGCCGGTCCCTCAGGTTTATCATGTGCATATTTTCTTGCTTTAGCAGGATTGAAAGTTGTTGTTTATGAATCGAAGGATAAGCCGGGAGGAATGGTGTCGGGGGCTATTCCATCATTCAGACTAACCAATAAAGCAATAGGTCTTGATATTAAAAAAATTGAAGAAGCTGGAGTAGTCATTAAATACAATTACCCAATTGATAAGACTATGTTTACCAAGTTACGTAGCGATAATGACTATGTCTATATTGGAACGGGAGCACAAATTTCAAAGAAGTTATTTTTAAAAGGAATTGAAGCAAAGGGAGTGATTGATCCACTTGATCTATTATTCAAAGTTAAAAAGGGTGAAAGCAAAGGAATTGGACATAATGTTGTAATTATTGGTGGAGGGAATACTGCAATGGACGCAGCTCGTACTGCCTATCGATGTGTTGGGGAAAAAGGGAAGGTTACAGTTGTATATAGAAGGACAATCAAACAAATGCCCGCTGATAAAGGTGAAATTCAGGCGGTAATTGATGAAGGTATCGACATACTCGAATTAACAACTCCTTTAGTAGTAAATAATGATAATGGAACTGTTATATCCCTTCAGTGCCGCAATATGAAGCTTGGACAAAAGGATGAATCCGGAAGAGCCAGCCCGATCGAAATCCCGGATTCTGATTTTGAAATATTAGCAGATACGATCATTCCGGCCATCGGACAGGAACTCAATATTGATTTTGTGGATCCTTGTTTATTGGAAACCCAAAATGGAAGTTATCAAACCAGGTTAAAAAATGTATTCATTGGTGGTGATGCAATGCATGGAGCATCAACAGCCATTATTGCCATTGGTGATGGACGTAAGGCAGCACAGGAGATAATTGATAAGGCTAATATTGGTTTTTCTACTAATCCTGTATTAACGCTTAAACCAATGAATTATACTCAGCTTATGAACAATAAAGCTGTTAGAATATTGCCCCAAAATGTATTGGAAACAAGTTTAGATGATAGAAAGAACTTCAACCTTGTTAGCACAGCTTTATCCAAGGAGGAGGCTATTAAAGAAGCTTCCCGTTGTTTATTGTGTGATGAGGTATGCGATATATGCACCACAGTTTGCCCAAATCTGGCGTTTCACTCATTTGAAATAACTCCTGTTAAATACAATGCTCAAAAAATTAATGTTGTAGACGGTAAGGTGGAAATTTTAGAAGGAAGTTCATTTGGAATTAAGCAGAATCACCAAATTATCCATATTGCCGATTGGTGTAACCAATGCGGTAATTGCACAACTTTTTGCCCAACATCGGGTAGCCCGTATATTGAAAAACCACATCTATATCTTGTTAAACAAGAATTTGAGAAAAATAGAGATGGTTATTTCCTGGATGTGGAAAATGAATATCCACAGTTATTCCACTATCAAAATGATAAGCCCTACGTAATTCACATATCTGATGATAAACTAATTTATGGTAGCAGCTATTTTACCATACAATTAAATTATAACACATTAAAATATATTGGTATTGAAGTTGATGAAAATGCTAATTTTGAGCTTGATATGGCAACAATAGTACAATTAAAGATAATATTGCAAGGAGCACTGAGTTTCTATGGAATATGATATTTATAGTTAAGAAAATAACAATGTCATAATGGATTTTTTTCCATTTGGATAACAATAACAACGATATGACTAATAAAGAAAAAGTATTAGAAAACACAATTCAGCGGTGCCGCGAAAAACATATTATTCTACCGACCTATAAACAGATGAGAAATCCGGAATTAATCCCGGAAAAGATAACTCATAAGTTGAAGGATATTGGGTTATGGGATTTGAATTCACTCAATTTATATAGAATAAACTGGAAAAATGAACCTGTTAAATTTGGAGGGGGTTTCAATGGTGTAAACTACATTGAATTACCATCAGAACTAACCGGAGTGAAAGCCAGAATCATATTATTAATTGGGAAATACTTTCCAACGGGTGCCCATAAAGTTGGAGCAACTTTTGGCCCGCTTGTGGAAAAGTTGGTGACTGGTCGTTTTGATCCAACCCGTCAAAAAGCACTTTGGCCATCAACAGGAAATTATTGCCGTGGCGGGGCATATGACTCGTATTTATTGGGATGTGAATCGATTGCTGTACTGCCCCAGGGAATGTCGAAAGAAAGGTTTGAATGGTTACACAAAGTTGGTGCAGAGGTTTTTGCAACTCCCGGCACCGAAAGCAATGTTAAAGAGATTTACGATAAGGTTAAAGAATTAATAGCTGAGCGCGGTGATAGTATTGTAAACCTTAACCAATTTGAAGAAATTGGAAACCCATTGTGGCATTACGCTGTTACCGGTCCTGCAATGGAAGAGGTTTTTAGATCACTTGATGGTGATATTAATCGTTTTTCAGGACTGTTTTTAACTCAGGGCTCTGCAGGAACATTGGGAAGTGCTGATTATCTTAGAGAGGTTTATCCACATATTAAAGTGTGCGCCGGTGAAGCGTTACAATGCCCAACTCTTCTTGAAAATGGGTATGGTGAGCATCGCATTGAAGGTATTGGCGATAAGCATGTTCCTTGGATTCATAATATAAAAAATATGGATATGGTTGCGGGTATCGATGATAATCCAAATATGCGTTTAATGCGATTGTTTAATGAAAAAGCAGGTCATGATTATCTAAAAAATGAATTAAAAATTGATCCTGCACTTGTAAACAAGCTCAGCTTATTGGGAATATCTTCAATTGCTAATTTGATGGGATCAATAAAGTTAGCCAAATATTATGAAATGGACGAAAATGATATAGTGTTTTCAGTTGCGACTGACTCAATGGAGATGTATCAGTCACGACTTGTTGAAGAGAACCAAATTCATGGTGAATTCACAAACAGGGATGCTGCTGTTAGTTTCGATTCTGATTTGCTTGGGTTAAACATCGATCACATGATTGAGATGAATTATTATGAGAAAAAACGAATGCATAATCTGAAATATTTTACTTGGATCGAGCAGCAAGGCAAAACCGTTGAAGAGCTAAATGCACAATGGTACGATGAAAATTATTGGAAATCGCGTTATGCAAAAGTAGCTGAATGGGATAAAGAGATTATGGAGTTTAATGAGCGGACGGGTGTGATTAAGGAGTATTTGTAAAGTCAATAAACCAAGCAGTATTAGGGTTATATAGGTTTTATATTATAATGATGAAAATAGAGAATCAGTTTATAGAAATACGCAATATTATCAACAAGGCAAAAGAAACGGCTTTTTCTGCGGTAAATATTGAATTAATAAATCTCTATTGGAATATTGGGTCATACATTAGTAAAAAAATAAGTAACTCTGAATGGGGAAAAGCAGTTGTGACTAAATTAGCTGATTACCTGAAACATGCTGAACCGGAAATGAAAGGCTTTTCCTCACAAAACTTGTGGAGAATGAAGCAGTTTTATGAAATTTACCATGAGAACGAAAAGCTCTCATCATTGGTAAGAAAAATTAGCTGGACAAACAATTTAACGATAATTTCCAAATCGAAAAGTGAACAAGAGCGCGAATTCTACATAAGGTTAGTAATTAATGAAAGATTGTCGAAAAGGGAGCTTGAAAGACAAGCGGATAGTGCTTTATACGAAAGGACATTGCTTTCAACTGAAAAACTCTCACCAGTGGTGAGAGAATTGTACCCATCATCAGACGAGGTTTTTAGAGATAATTATGTGCTCGATTTTCTAACACTTCCAGCCGTATTTTCTGAAAAAAGTTTTCAAAAGGTAATTATCCAAAATCTAAAAAATTTCATTCTTGAATTTGGTAAGGATTTTACATTTGTTGGAGATGAATATCGTATACAGGTTGGGCAAAAAGATTATTATATTGATTTGCTTTTTTTTCATAGAGAACTACAGTGTTTAGTGGCCTTCGATTTGAAGATTTCCGATTTTAAACCAGAATATCTTGGAAAAATGGAGTTTTATCTTGAAGCATTGGATAGAGATATAAAAAAGGAACATGAAAAACCAAGCGTCGGAATAATATTATGTAAAAATAAAGATGAAAGAGTTGTTGAGTATTCTTTAAGTAGAAGCATGTCACCAGCTATGATTTCAAAGTATCAAATTGAATTGTTCGACAAAAAACTTCTAGGGGACAAATTAGATGAGTTTTATAGTCTGGCTGAACCAATGGTGGAATATCACATTAGTAACAAAAAATAATATGAATAATCAAAAATTTCATTACAAATGTGTTGACTGTGGTGCTACTTATGAGGAATCACATATAATATATTTATGTCCGGTGTGCGATAAACTAAACTCACCAGACATACCTCCAAAAGGGGTTCTGAAAACTGTATATGATTATCAAAAATTAGTAAAGGTCAGGGTTGATTTTGCAATACTATCTCATAATAATTTTATGGATCTAATGCCTTTTCAGGAAATTGGGAGTCTTCCAAACCTCAGAATAGGCAGAACTCCACTTTACCATTATCGTGCGTTTGGTAATCCTGACTCAACCTATAATATTTTCCTTAAAGATGATTCTCAAAACCCAACTTATTCTTTTAAAGACAGGGCTTCTGCAGTAGTATCTGCCTATGCTCTCGAAAATGAAATTGACACCATTGTAGCAGCATCAACAGGAAATGCAGGTTCTTCTTTGGCCGGGATTTGTGCTGCCCAGGGACAAAAAGCAATCATTATTGTTCCCCATTCAGCACCCATTGCAAAACTTACGCAGATACTAATGTATGGAGCAACAATAATTCCTGTTAAAGGAACTTATGATGATGCTTTTGACCTAAGTATAAAGGCCACCAAAGAATTTGGATGGTATAATCGTAATACTGCTTTCAATCCTTTAACTATCGAAGGCAAAAAAACTGTTTCATTTGAGTTATATGAACAGTTGAATTTTACTGTTCCCGATAGAATTTTTGTCCCGGTTGGTGATGGGGTAATAATTTCAGGGGTTTATAAAGGTTTTGAAGAACTGCTCAATCTCGACATAATTGATTATATGCCAATTATTGTGGCAGTGCAGGCTGAAAATAGTGATAATCTGGTTAGAAATATTGGAGCAAATGAATTTATAGTTGAAGCGTGTGCAACAATTGCTGATTCAATTTCTGTGGATATCCCCCGAAATTTTTACATGGCTCAAAAGTATATTCAGGAGTATAATGGAGAAACCATAACAGTTTCGGATGCTCAGATTATGGAAGCATCTTTGTTGCTGTCACAAAGTACCGGATTGTTTACTGAACCAGCAGCAGCAGCAGCATATGCCGGTTTACTATCCTATGAAAGCTCAAGCAGTTTATCCGAAAATTCAAACAATGTTGTTCTGCTTACCGGAAGTGGATTAAAGGATTTGAAGGCAGTTTCAAGTGTAATAGAGATGCCTAATGCAATTAATGCAACTATTGATGAGTTAATAAAACTATCCCAATTTTAATTTTTATCTAATATAAATATAGAATAATACTTTGTTTAAAAACCGCTGTTGATAAAAAACTTCAACTGTAAAAAAGAACTTTATTGTTATATCGAACCTAGCCGCCGTACTTGCAAGATTAGGTATTTGATTTAAACAAAAAGTATTTGTTGTATTTTTGTAAAAATACTTTCCCGATGAGTACTTATGTAATAAAGTTTAACGAAAAAAGCAAGGAAGCTAAATACTTACTTGGGCTGATTCAGGAATTGGCAAAAAAAAGCAGTTCCATATCACTCCAAAAGATTCCCAATAAAGAAACATTAAAATCAATTGATGATGCAAAAAACAAGAAATTGTTTTATGCAGAAAATGTGGATGAACTCCTTAACCAGCTCAATGAATAATGTTTACAATTCTATATACAGGGTCATTTAAAAAAGACTTTAAAAGAATTTCAAAGCGAAACTACAATATAGATTTGTTAAAAACCACATTGGAATTACTAACCAAAGAAGGTGCTTTACCACAAACATATAAACCACATATTCTCTCCGGTAATTTTTCTTCCCTTTGGGAATGCCATATAAAATCCGACTGGCTCCTGATATGGAGCATTGATTTGGAAAATAAAACAATAACTCTCTACAGAACAGGCACACATGCTGATTTATTTTAAAGGGTTACAAAATCAGCACATTACTATTGTAAATAATATCCATCACAACTTACAACCTCAATTGAGCTATCAAAAACAGCAATAATTTTCTGGGTAAAAAACAAAACAAGGTCTGTTTTAATTTGAGTCATCTTTAGTAATTTTACAGAGTTTAATGATTTAACCTTGATTAGAAATATTGTTTCATTTTTGAAAATCGATTATGCACACATATTTAAAAAAGATACTATTATGATAACCTTCACTCTAAACAATGAAAAAGAATTTTACACAGGGGATCCAAATAGTTCACTTTTAGATTTTTTACGATTAGATAAGCACATTACATCTGTTAAAGATGGCTGCTCGGCACAGGCTGCATGTGGTGCCTGTACTGTTGAGATAAATGGAAAAGCAATGCTGAGTTGCGTTGTGAAGATGTCGAAATTACAAGATGCAGTAATCAATACACCTGAAGGGTTTCCTCCTTATGTACTCGATACAATAGCCAAGGCAATGGTTAACAAAGGTGCAGTACAATGCGGTTTTTGTACTCCGGGTTTTATCAGCCGTACAAAAGTGCTGTTACAGGATAATCCAAGCCCAACCATCGAAGAAATTCAAAAAGCGATAAAACCCCATATTTGCAGATGCACAGGATATAAAAAAATTGAGGAAGCAATTCAATATGCGGGTGAAACAATTTGTAAAAATGAAAAGCTGGAAATAAGATCTACATCTGGAAAAGTTGGAGAATCACATCCTAAATACGATGCATATAACACAGCCATTGGAGCCCGTGATTTTGTGGATGATATTTACATAGAAGGAATGTTATTTGGCGCTTTGAAATTTTCTGATCATCCTAGGGCTAAAATTATTAAGATTGACACATCTAAAGCTTCAAATTATCAAGGAGTTAAAAGGGTTTTTACTGCAAAAGATATTCCCGGTGAACAAAAAGTAGGGTTGATTATTCAGGACTGGCCGGTAATGATAGCCGAAGGTGAAACGACTAATTTTATTGGAGATGTGCTGGCAGGAGTAGTTGCAGAAACATACAAAATAGCACGGGAAGCAATTGCATTAATTGACGTTGAGTACGAGATACTTGAACCTGTAACTGATGTTTTTAAGGCAATTCATGCCGAAAGGATTCACCCGGAAAGGCCAAATAACTTTGAAACAACAAGCTTTAAAATTGGGAAAGTTGATAAAGCATTAATGGATTCAGCTTTTTATAGTTCTGGAAATTATGAAACTCAAAGAGTTGAGCATGCTTTCATGGAAAAGGAATCTGCAATCGCCTTACCAGATAACAATGAAGGAATCGTTTTATATAGCCAAAGCCAGGGTATATACGAGGATCGTAGGCAGGTGGCAATGGTATTGGGTTTACCCGAAGAAAAAGTAAGGGTTACCCTTGTGCCTAATGGAGGTGGATTTGGAGGAAAAGAGGATTTGAGCATTCAGGGTCAGACTGCTATGTTTGCTTATTTATTACAAAAGCCGGTAAAAATTACACTTCGCCGAGAGGAGTCTATCCGATTGCATCCAAAACGTCATCCCGTTTTTATGAATATATCAGTTGGAGCCGACAAAAACGGGAAATTAACGGCATTAAAGCTTAGGGCTGTTGGTGATACCGGTGCTTATGCATCAGTAGGAGCGAAGGTTATGGAACGTGTTGCAGGTCATGCTTCTGGAGGCTATTATATTCCAGAAATTGATATTGAAGCAAAAACTGTTTACACAAATAATATTCCCAGTGGTGCAATGCGTGGTTTTGGAGCTAACCAGGTCGCTTTTGCACTCGAAAGCTGTATCGATGAAATTTGTAAAAAAGGAGGCTTCGATCGTTGGCAGTTTCGTTGGGATAATGCTCTTGTAAATGGATTAAAAACTTCAACCGGACAAAAATTGGAAGGCGTTGGCATACGTGACTGTTTGGAGGCGGTTAAGGACGATTTTTATAATGCCAGGTTTGCCGGACTTGCCTGTGCCATAAAAAACTCCGGTGTTGGAAATGGTATGGTTGATGAGTCTAAAGTAATTATTGAAATTATTAGTGACAAGAAAGTCATCCTTAAGCATGGCTGGACCGAAATGGGGCAGGGAGTTCATAATATGGCACTTCAAACACTTTGTCAGGAAACAGGAATTAACCCGGATATAATAGAGGTAGATGTTGATACCGAAGCGCAAATTAAAACCGGTATGACAACTTCATCACGGGCAACAGCTCTTGTTGGTTTAGCAGTAATTAATGCAGCCAAAAATTTTAAATCTGATCTATTATCACATTCAATAAATGAACTATCAGGAAAAACTTACAAAGGTGAGTTTGTTTGCGATTGGACATCGAAACCAGTATCGGGTAAGGATGATCCAAAAATACACTATTCATACGGGTATGCAGCACAGCTTTGTGTATTGGATGAAGGCGGCAATATTTCTAAAATAGTAGCAGCGCATGATGCTGGGAAAATAATGAACCCTATGCTTTTCGAGGGACAAATTGAAGGCGGTGTTCATATGGGGCTTGGTTATGCCTTTTCGGAGGAATTGCCAATGAAAGATGGGTTTTTAGTAAACGATAAATTGCGTAAACTGGGTATTCTACGTGCTCACGAAACTCCTGAAATTATTGTAAAAGGTGTAGAAGTAAAAGATTCTGTTGGCCCATATGGAGCAAAGGGAATTGGTGAAATTGGACTTGTTCCAACAGCAGCAGCAGTGGCTAATGCGTTTTGTAATTTTGATGGAATTCGACGAACAAAGTTGCCATTGAAAAAGTGATCCAAGAATTGGAGTTTTTGTCATTCTGGGCGATTAGCGAAGAATCTCAATAATGCTAGTATGGAGATTCTTCATTACGTTCAGGATGACAATAGTAAATAAATAGATAAATGAATAATAACAAGATATGGCCGTAATATTAAAAAACGCAACCTTCATCGATTGGAGAACCCTCTTTTTGTCAAAAACAAACATAGTGGTTGGAGAAGGAGAAAATAGCAATCTGAATTTTCATAACTCTTTTGAGGAGATAGTTATTTCTCCTGAAGATAAGGTTATCGATTGTACAGGTAAATTTGTTACTAAATCATTTGCAGTTGGCCACCATCATGCATATTCTGCATTAAGCAGAGGAATGCCTCCTCCAAATCACCCAATTAATAATTTCGTTGAAAAACTTAAATACATCTGGTGGAATCTTGACAAAGCTCTTGATAAAGATATTATTGAGGCTAGTGCGTTGGCAACTGCAATTGCTTGTGCAAAATCAGGCGCAACATTTGCCATCGATCATCATGCTTCACCAAATTATATTGAGGGATCACTTAATATAATAGCAGAAGCATTTAACAGGGTTGGAGTTGGCCATCTGTTGTGTTATGAAATTACAGATAGGGATGGTATCGACAAGGCTCACAAAGGCTTATTCGAAACAGAGGAGTATTTGAAAAATAATAAAGGACTTGTTGGATTGCATGCTTCTTTTACCGTGGGGGATTCTACTCTTGGCAAAGCTGTTACTCTTATGCAAAAGATGAATTCAGGTATTCATGTTCATGTTGCAGAAGACGAATATGATCAGATACAATGCACTAACCAATATGGTAAACGTGTTGTAAACAGACTTATGGATGCAGGTGTACTAAATTCTTCAAAAACCATTCTTGCACATTGCCTGCATATAAATGATGAGGAACGACAGTTGATAGGAAATTCACCTTGCTATGTTGTGCAAAATACCGAAAGCAATTTGAATAATAATGTAGGATATTTTAATTCAAGAGGATTAGGTGATAATGTAATGCTTGGTACCGATGGAATGCATAGTGATATGGTTCGTAGTGCGCAAGCTTCTTATTTTGTAGGACAAGGAAAAGACCAAATTGATTTCCTTTCTTCATATTACAGATTCAGAAAGGTTCATAACTATTTAAGCAGTAATAGTTTTGTAGGGGATGGTGAAAATAACCTGGTTGTATTGGATTATGACTCACCTACCGAACTTAATGACGAAAATTTTTTCGGTCATTTTATTCATGGATTTTCCTCAAAAAATGTACAGCATGTTATTTCAAACGGGGAGGTTATTGTGAAAGACAGGATTGTTCAAACTGTTGATGAGGATGACGTGCTAAAATACACAAAAGAACAAGCATCGAAGTTATGGAACAAGTTGTAATTGTGCAATAACTGATCATCCAATTACCAATATTATTATGGGAGTTTCCTTATTAACATTAAACCATCTCTAACCGATAGCATTACTTGTTCCACATCTTTATCCTGGTTAACGTGATTATTAAATTTTTGGATTGCCAGGGTTTCCTTGTCAGGGTTTATTTTATTTAATACTTTGCCGCTCCAAATTACATTATCGGCAATTATATAGCCTCCCGGATGAAGTTTTTCTTTTACCAATTCGTAATAATCAGTATATTGTTCCTTATCAGCATCAATAAACACTAAATCGAAAGTGTCGTTTATTTTCACGATTTCGTTAAGCGCATCTCCTATTATTAATTCAATTTTATTACTTGATCCTGATTGTTTGATATAATTTAGTATGAATTCCTCCATTTCCACATTGGATTCGATGGTATATAGTTTTCCGGTTGGAGTTAATCCCTTTGCTAAACATAGGGCTGAGTAACCTGTAAATGTGCCAATTTCGAGTATCCTTTCAGGTTTAATCATGGTTGCCAGCATCTCCAAAAATTTTCCTTGTACTTTGCCAGAAAGCATCCTTGGCATAGTAGTCTTTATATTAGTTTCACGATCAAGTGAGTATAACAGTTCATCCTCACTGCTTGTATGATACTCAATATATTTTTCTAATTCTGGATTTAGCATTATTATGGTATTGTTAATGTTACAATCTTAAAATCAACCTTCATCTGTATAAATAAGTGTACTTAGTTGGGATTGGTTAAAAATATCTTCAGCAACTTCCAATATTTGCTTTGAAGTTATTTTTTCAATATCAGCAATAATATCTTCAATCGATTTTACTTTTGGTTTATGTAGATACACTTTTGCAATGCCTAACATCTCATTTACAAATGATTCACCAGAAATAGCAAGCTGCCCGGTTATTTGGCGTTTGGCTCGATGTAACTGCATTGTTCCTAATTGGGTAGTGCTTAGGTTTATTAATTCCTTCTTTACTAGGGCAATGCTTTTGTTAACATGCTTGCTATCGGCTCCTATGTATATATTAAAAACACCGGTATCCGAATAGGGCTGATACATTGATTCGATAGAGTAAGCATAGCCATATTTTTCTCTAATTATCATGCTTAATCGTGAATTTAAAGCCGGTCCTCCAAGCAAATTGCTTAATAACAGAAGTGGTAGTTTATTGGGATGTGTTCTGGAATAGGCGATATTCCCAATCATACAATGCGATAAATATGAATTTTTAGATTTCACTAATTCACTGGGTTTATACGAAGTATGTGATACACGGGAAAATGTGTTTTTTGATGCTGGAATGTAACCAAAATACTTTTCAGCCAACAATACAAGTTTAGAAAATTTAATTTGACCTACGGAAGCAATAACCATTTGTTCGGTGCTATACTTTGATTTGATAAATCTTAGAATATCCTTTCTTTTTATTGATTTGATATTATTAATACTTCCCAGTATGTTTCTTCCTAATGAATGACCTGTAAATATCAGATCCTCAAAATCATCAAAAATTAACTCACCTGGGCTATCATTATATGAGTTAATTTCATCAATAACAACATCCTTTTCCTTATCCAACTCTTTTTGAGGAAATATTGAATTAAAGGCGACATCAGCAAAAAGTTCCAGACTATGGTCGTAATATTGTGATAGGAAAGATGCATAAATACAGGTTTCTTCTTTTGTTGTATATGCATTTAGCTCACCCCCCACATTTTCTATCCTACTTAATACATGGTATGCTTTTCGCTTATTAGTTCCCTTAAAAATCAAATGTTCTATAAGGTGGGCAATACCATTTTCATCTTCTTCCTCATCTCTCGACCCAGTATTAACCATTAACCCACAATGGGATACAGTACCGGCAATTTGACGATGAATTATTTTGATGCCGTTATTTAAGGTATGATATTGATATTCCACGGATTATTTTTTTCGGCAAATGTAACTAAAGAGTTTTTAAACTGGGAGTATAATATTTTGTTAAAAATATCAACTTCGTTATACGTTGGTTACTCCAATTGTACTATTTTTGACTATGAGTATTTTTTCGAAATTGGTAAATATCAAAATTCTATCAACAAGAAAGCGTAGATTTCAACACAGTCTGCTTTTGTTCTCGTTGAATTTCATTTTTGTTTTCATTATTGGCTTGGCGCCCGATAGCAGTTGGATACCGGAATTATACAGTATAACTGTTTCAGGAATATTTTTTGCCGCAGTTATAAGTATTTCCGATCGGCATATTCGATATCTTTATTTTGCTGTGATATTGACCATATTCACATGGGTATCAACATATTTGAGGCTTGATTTTATACTCCATTTAACTTCATTTATCACCATTGTTTTTTTTATCTATATAATTGTTATTTCAATTATTAGAATATTAGCAAGTAATGATGTTGGCAGCCTTGAGTTTTTACGGTCGGTAAATATGTACTTTTTAATTGGTATTGTAGGAGCAATTGTGTTTCGAACATTATATGCTACTGATCCTTCAAGTATTAATATTAGTGATAAAGATGTTCTTGCCAGTACCGACCTTGTATATTTTAGTTTCGCAACAATCACCACATTGGGTTATGGCGATATAACACCGAATTCACCTCTTGCTAAAAATGTTGCGGTATTCTTAAGTTTTGCAGGTCAATTATATCTTACAATGATAATAGCCTTGTTAATGGGTAAATATCTGCAAGGATCGATAATGGAATCCAAATCAATTAACAATGACCCTCCTCGAGAACCAACAAACCCTCAGTAGTCAATATAAGATAGTAGATATTTACTTTCTGTCCTCAAGTTTTATGGATACTGATTTTACTAAAAATGTAGTGCCAATAATAATAAATCCAACGGCATCAAAAATCAATAATCTTATATCAGAAGTTATAAATCCAAAATAAAACAAGCCATGAAAAAAAGTAGCAACAAATAACCCTGTTGAAGCGTCAATAAAAGAATTGCGACGCATTTTGGCCATTCCAACAAAAAATCCCATCGAAATGGCAAATACTAGATTAGCTATGGGAAATGTATATAAGAATAACGTAAAATTATGAAATTTGTCAGTTGAACCAATGATACCGAAAGCATAAAGCACAGAGGCAACCATCGAAAATCCTAGCCCAATGTAAATAGAGTATATTACACCTTCAAGAGGGCCGCTGAAGTTTTTTAAATTGAAAAAAGAGAATTTTAATGGAATAAATTTTGCAAACTCAGAACTAAATGCGATAACAACAAAAACAAAAAATGCCATCCTACGCATATTTTTGTAATTACCATCCCATCTCAATTCTATAAGGTAGTTAGCTATATATAAGATAATTACACTAATCATCCCTAATAATATTGCATTCCGAATATTCACAAAGCTTTTTATTGAAAATTTAAACTTTAGATATAAAATTGTTATAACAATAAGTGCCGGTGAAATAGCTAAAGAAAGAAGGTTAACAATGCTCATATGGATATGGTATTGATGAATTATTGATCAAATATAATAAATGTTTGTAATTTCGCTACTTTAAATAACGTATTTAGTAATGTCGAAGTTAATAATCAATAAACTGAGCGATAAGGAAAAGAGGGAAATGGGTATTTTAACATGGCCAATATGGGAAAAAGAAATATCTAGATTTAGTTGGACATATTCAGAAAATGAACAATGCTATATTATTGATGGTGAGTTCACAATAGAAACAGATGAAGGAAATTTCAGCGTTTCTGCAGGAGACTTTGTCATCTTTAAAAAAGGATTGTCCTGTGTTTGGGATATTAGAAAACCTATTAAAAAATATTATAATTTTTCATGACAATTACTCGTGAAGGTAGAGTCCTTAAATCTACCGGCAGTTGGTACTCGGTATTGGATAATACCGGTGGGCTGATTGATTGCAGACTAAAAGGACTTTTTAGAACAAAAGGAATAAGGGCAACCAATCCTATAGCAGTTGGCGATACAGTTGATTTTTTTCAATCGGTAGATGAAGTTACAGGAGTAATTACCAAAATTTATCCTCGGAACAATTATATAATTCGAAAAGCAACCAATCTATCAAAAGACACACATATAATTGCTGCCAACATTGATCAGGTTATAATTATTGTATCATTAGTTCAACCACGCACTTCAACTGGATTTATTGATAGAATCTTAACCACAGCCGAAGCCTATCATATTCCTGCAGTTATTATTATCAATAAAATTGATCTTTATGATAATGAAACCAATCAAAAACTTGATTTAATCAAGAATACTTATGTAAATGCTGGGTACTCGGTTCACCTGACTTCTGTTCCTGATAAAATCGGCCTAGGTGTTTTTGAGTCAATTCTTACTGATAAAATAAGTCTGCTATCAGGTCATTCGGGAGTGGGGAAATCAGCGCTTATAAATTCTGTTGATTCTAATCTAAATCTTAAGACAGGCGAAATATCAGAATATCATAAAAAAGGAACTCATACAACGACCTTCGCTACCATGTTTCCACTTAAATTTGGAGGATTTGTTATTGATACTCCAGGTATAAAAGAGTTTGGACTGGTGGAATTTGAAAAGGTTGAGTTGGGTCAGCGTTTTCCTGAAATAAGGGGCGTAATGCATAATTGTAAATTTAATAACTGTGTTCATATAAACGAGCCCGGATGTGCAGTTATTAAGGCTGTTTCAAATGGGGAAATTACTGATTTCAGATATATTAATTATTTAAATATGCTCGAATCACTAACTAATAAAATTAAATGATTGCATCAAGATTAATACATGAAGATATTTTGGCACTAAGCTCAAGTGATAGTATTGGTGAAGCCTTAAGCAGGATGAATGAATATAAAGTATCACATTTTCCGGTTGTTAAAGGAGAGCAGTTTCTTGGCGTTATATCCGAAAAGGATATAGAATATCTTGAAAATCATGATGTAGAACTGAAAAAAGAATTTATCCATTTTGATAACTATTATGTAAATGTGCAACAATACATATATGATATTCTTAAAATGGCATATACTCAAAAGCTAACTATTGTACCTGTTGTTGATGATGATGGACGCTATATTGGATGTATAACTCAACGTGATATTGTTAACTTCTTTTCAGAAACCATGTCGGTAGATTATCCCGGCGGTGTTATTGTTCTCGAACTAAGTATCAACGATTATAGCTTAACCGAGATTGCAAATATTGTTGAAACTAATGATGCCAAAGTACTTAGCTCGCACATAGTATCTGAAGTAAATTCCACTAAAATAGAAGTGATTATTAAGGTAAGTAAAATCAATATTGGGCCTATATTACAAACTTTCGAACGCTTTGGATATAAGGTAGTTGCTTCCTTTCAGGAGAGTATCAACTATGATGAGTTAAAGGATAATTATGATTCTTTGATTAATTATCTAAAAATTTAATATGAAGGGAATTTCACATTTCTTACTAGTTTCAATTTTTTTTATTTCAAGCTGCACTTCCCTATTTGCTGTTGATGAAGATTCAGACACACTTGTAGTTGTAAAATCTATAACTCTTGAAGGGAATAAAATAACAAAGGACAGAATTATCCTGCGTGAAATTGAATTTGAAGTAGGAAGCATTCTTAAAGTGTCAACACTTGATAGCCTGATTATTAAAAGTCAACAAAACTTAATGAATCGCTCATTATTTAATTTTGCCACCATAACTAAAAGCATCGAAAATAATGAGTGTATTATTAATGTACAGGTAATTGAAAGATGGTATATATGGCCAATTCCCATATTGCAATTTGCTGATAGAAATATAAATGCATGGCTCGACAAGAAGGATTTTGGCAGAATTAATTATGGAATAGATTTAAATATTGATAATTTCCGTGGCCTGATGGAAAACTTTAGTATAATACTTCAAATAGGATATGATGTTAAACTCGGATTTAAATGGAAAACGCCATACCTTACAAAAAATCAAATTTTTGGAATCGGTATCGATGGATCGGTGAAGTTAAACCATGAAGTTTCTTTCAAAACGGTAAATAATGAAGAGTTGTTTTATAACTCACCATCAGGATATGCCCAACGAAACATAACAACCAGCCTTGATTTAACTTTCCGTCCCAAGTACAACTATTTACATGGTTTTAGTATTAGATTTAATCAGTTTATTTTTCAGGATACTATTTTTAAGCTAAATCCTGACTTTGCATCATCTGAACAGGAGTTCAATTATTTTACAATAGACTATGGTTTTAAACTCAACTTTCGTGATTATAATCCTTACCCTTTAGCTGGTTTTTATTTTGATGTAAGTTTAAGTAAAAAGGGATTTGGAGTTTTTGGTGATGAGGTTAATAACATCTCCCTAAATACTAAATTCGATCATTATTTTAATATATACAGGAGGTGGTATTTTGCATATAATCTAAGTACTCAGTTCGCAAATGAAAATCAGCGATTACCATATTTTATTAAATCAGGACTTGGTTATCATCCAAATGATATTCGTGGTTATGAATTATTTGTTGTTGATGGTCAGCAGATAGGGATTGTTAAATCAAATCTGAAATTTGAATTATTGCCCCGTACTACTTTCAAAATAAAATGGATAAAATCAACAAAGTTTAGCGATGCATTTATTGCTATGTATTTAAATATATTTTTCGATTTAGCTTACGTTAGCGATATTTATTCCAATGGACTAAATCCATTGGCTAATCAATTTCTATATGGAACAGGTATTGGACTCGATATTATTTCATATTATGATGTCGTTCTTCGCTTAGAAGGATCAGTAAACAAACAAAATAAAACGGGATTTTTTATAAGTTTTGTAGCTCCAATATAACAGTTTTTTTGTGAAAATAATATAAGCATAAAGAATTTTGATCAAAGCATATTCCATAGCTACTATAATTAACTCCTACTCCCAAACATCAACCTAAGTTAAAAAAAGTTAACTCAACCATTTCAAATAATTCTTCTGGGTTTTTAAGTTACATTTGCCGTTAAAATACGCTTAATATGAAAGTGGCATTATTTGGTAAGGTATATGCTGATAATCAGAAAGATTACTTACAATTACTTATTGATGAGTTAACGGAAAGAAATTCGGATATTTGTATATACGAACCATATTATAAGGCTATTGCCAAGGAAATTAATTTGAGTAGTAATATATCTGTTTTTAATTCGAATCTGGATATTAAAAATAACGTTGATATGTTGTTTTCTATTGGCGGTGATGGCACAATGTTGGATACAGTCCCGATTGTTCGGAATTCTGGAATCCCAATACTTGGGATCAATTTAGGACGTCTTGGGTTTTTATCAAGCGTTAGTAAATCAGAGATACAAGAAGCTGTTAACTGCGTATTTAATGGCGATTATTACATCGATAAACGAGCATTACTTCAATTAATTGAACCCAAAAAATTGTTTGGTAACGTTAATTATGCATTAAATGACCTTACAATCTATCGAAATAATGCTACCTCTTTAATTATCGTTCATGTTTTTATTGATGATAAATTCCTGAATTCATATTGGGGTGATGGTTTAATTGTATCCACCCCAACCGGCTCAACTGCATACTCATTGAGTGTTGGTGGTCCAATTGTAACCCCAGGTTCCAAAAACTTCATTATTGCCCCCATCGCTTCCCATAACCTTACTGTACGTCCCATTGTGTTGCAGGATTCGAGTATTATTAAAATAAAGATAGAAGGACGTGAGGATAAATATCTTATGTCGATGGATTCAAGACATTCAACCATCAGTAAGAATGATGAAATTATAATTAAGCGTTGTAGTTTCAATGTTAACTTAGTTCAAATGAACAATCAAAACTTCTATTCAACAATCAGAGAGAAATTGAATTGGGGTGTTGATAACAGGAATTAATATGTTTAAATAATATTTGGTGAAATATTTAGTTTGTTATGTGTTGATTCATACCTAATAATACATGTTACAGATAACTAAAAAAGTGATATTTTTGCCGCTCGAATTTAATATGATACACCAATCTCTAAAATATAGATTATTACACATGACTAAAGGTCTTGTTGTGCTAATATGTATTATAATTTTTTCAGGAAGTTTGAATTCCCAAACTCTTGAAGTTGGCGGATTTGTTGGCACCTCATACTATCTTGGCGAACTAAATCCTGCTATACCTTATAACCAAACACAATTGGCATATGGTGGTTTAGCACGTTATAATCTTAATGAGAGATGGGCAATAAAGTTTTCTTACTATAGAGGAAAAGTTCAGGGAAGTGATGCTACCGGAGGGGTGGTTAAAAACCGTGATCTGAATTTTAAGTCGAACATTAATGATTTTTCGTTAGTTGCCGAATTTAATTTTTGGGAATATTTTACTGGAAGCAAAAAGAGTTATTTTACACCCTTCTTATTTGGGGGAATTTCTTATTTTACATTTAAATCTACCAACTTCAGTGGAGCTGCATTACAGCCCCTGGGAACAGAAGGTCAAAATATTGGCTTTGCCGGGAGAAGCCCCTATAATCGATATAGTTTTGCTTTTCCATTTGGATTTGGTGTAAAATATAGCATTAACCAGCGTCTTGGATTAACTTTTGAATGGGGAATGCGCAAAACCTTTACCGACTATATAGACGATATAAGCACAACATATTATTTAAAGGGTGAGGATATTAATCCTGTTAACGCAGGAGAAATTGCCAGTGATCCAACCATGAGTCATGATGCATTTATGCAAAGGGGTGATGATCAAACCAACGATTGGTATAATTATACAGGTGTTACTATTACTTACAAGTTTGATTTGAGAAGTAAAAAGGGATGTAATAATGTTAGTTGGAAATAATTGTAATTTTTTTGATGAAGAGCTATAAGGATAAAATAAATATTGAAAAACTACCAAAGCACATTGCTATCATAATGGATGGTAATGGCAGGTGGGCGATTCAACATGGTCTTGATCGTGTAGGCGGTCATCACGAAGGTGTTGATTCTGTAAGAGATATTGCCGAAGCAGCTGCCAGTCTTGGGATTAAATATGTTACACTTTACACATTTTCAACCGAAAATTGGAGACGTCCGAAAGACGAGGTTGATGCATTAATGTCGTTATTCGTTGAAACAATTGTTAAAGAGCTTGACACATTAAATAAGAATAATATCAAACTTAACGCAATTGGTGACCTTAAAAGTTTGCCTGGCGAGAATTATTTAAAGCTTCTTGAAACAATGGAGAAGACATCTACAAATGATCGTATGACCTTAACATTGGCGTTGAGTTATAGTTCGCGTTGGGAGATTATTGATGCTGTTAAGAAAATAGGGGTCGACATTGAGGTTGGTAAATTAGCAAGTGCTGATATTAGTGAAAAAATATTTGAATCATATTTGTCGACTCATAATATACCCGACCCCGAGTTATTAATCAGAACCAGTGGAGAATTAAGGATAAGTAACTACTTATTGTGGCAAATTGCATATTCTGAATTATATTTTACTAATGTATTATGGCCCGATTTCCGGGAAGAAGAACTATATAAGGCGATAGTTGAATATCAGGAAAGAGAGCGGAGATTTGGGTTAACAAGTGAACAATTATTAAGCTAAGAATTTGTATGGTAAGAGCTATTAGAAAAGAAGTATTTGGATTATTTATAGTAATTAGCATACTATTGTTTACCGTTGTTTCGCATGCCCAAATAAGCATTGGAAACGATTTGTCGAGAATTAGCTACGATACTCCAACCGAATACACCATAGGAGGGATTGAAGTAGAAGGAATAGAATATCTTGATAAAAATTTAATAATAATGCTTTCTGATTTGGAGATTGGTGAGCGTATTAAAGTACCTGGCGATGATATTACAGGAGCGATTCGGAGGCTATGGGATCAGGGACTTTTTGATAATATAAGCATTGTAGCTTCTGATCTAAAAGCGAATAAAATCTTCTTAAAAATTATTCTCAAGGAGCGGCCAAGATTGAGTAAATTTTCTTTTGTAGGTATTAGAAAAACGGAGGCCGATGACATACGCGAAAAAATAAACCTAACACGAGGCGATGTAGTTACCGAGCACTTAATTATTCGAACAAAAAATATTATTAGAGATTTTTATGCGGGTAAGGGTTTCCTTAATAGTGATGTAGATATAAGTGAAGAAATAGATAAAAAAAACTCAAACTTTGTTGATCTTAAAATCACTATCAAGAAAAACAAAAAAGTTAAGATAAAAGAAATTAATATTATTGGCCTCAAAGAACTTTCTTATGAGTCAGTAAGAGCTGCAATGAAAGAAACCAAAGCACGTGGAGTTTTCAATCCATTGGATAGTCTTGGCCCACTTGTTGTAAATGTTGCCACTGATGCTGTTTTACTTAAATTTAAAGATCTTAGTGAAGAGTTTGTTAGGTATTATAAAGAAAACATTAAGGTCAACATTTTTAAAGGATCAAAATATATTGAATCTAATTATGAAGAGGACCTAAACAATATCATCGCAAAATATAATAAGAAAGGTTATCGCGATGCACATATAGTTGCTGATTCTGTTTATAGATTGGATAATGAGAATTTAGCCATCGATATTTTTATTGATGAGGGAAATAAATACTACTTCCGAAATATTACATGGGTAGGTAATAAGGTATACAGTTCAATGTTTTTAAGTTCAGTTTTAGGGATTCTGCCGGGTGACGTATATAATCTTGAACTACTGGAAACCAATCTTCAATACAACCCTGCCGGGTTCGATGTAAGTTCGCTTTACATGAACAATGGCTACCTGTTTTTTAATGCCACTCCGGTTGAAACTTATGTTGGTAACGATAGTATTGATTTGGAAATTAGAATATTTGAAGGCAAGCAGGCTCGAATTAGAAATGTAACCGTAAAAGGAAATACAAAAACAAATGACCATGTTGTAATACGTGAGTTGCGTACACGACCTGGCCAGCTATTTAGCCGTGAAGATGTAATACGAACAACCCGTGAATTAGCAAACCTAAGGTACTTTAACCCTGAAACGATAACTCCAAATATTAATCCCGATCCTGTTGATGGCACTGTTGATATTGAGTATGAAGTAGAGGAAACATCAGCCGATCAGGTAGAGCTTTCCGGTGGTTGGGGATACGGTAAAATTATAGGTACTCTTGGATTGAGTTTTAACAATTTCTCAATTAAAAATGTACTTAATGGTAAGGCTTGGCGACCAATTCCTTCAGGTGATGGCCAGAAGGTGTCGCTTAGATTCCAAACATATGGTAAAGATTATTTGAGTTGGAGTGTTTCCTTTACCGAGCCATGGTTGGGTGGACGTAAACCAAACGCACTAACAGTTTCATATTATCATTCAATTTATTCCAACGGTTTACCATCATACGACACTTTAAGATCATCCTTTATAATTGATGGACTGAGTGCTGGTATTGGAAAGAGATTAACATGGCCCGATGACTTTTTTACTCTTTACCAAGGGATAAATCTTCAATTATATCGATTGCAGAATTATGCTACGATTTTTTATATCGGTGATGGCAATGGAACTTATAACAACTTCAACTACGAAATTATACTCGGTAGAAGTTCAATTGATGCACCTATATATCCACGACGAGGTTCTGATATCTCGCTTGGTCTTGAGTTAACTCCACCCTATTCGTTATTTAGTCCCGAAAAGGATTATTCCGAAATTGGCGATACCGAAAAATATAAATGGATCGAATACCATAAATGGAAGTTTAAAGCCTACTGGTATTTTGAACTTATGGAAAAACTTGTTCTGGCCACCAAAGTCAGGTTTGGTTATCTTGGATATTATAATAGTGATTTGGGTGTAACACCTTTCGAAAGATTCTATCTTGGAGGGGATGGACTATCCGGCTCAAATAACTTCGATGGTCGTGAAATTGTGAGTATGCGTGGTTATACTAACGAATCAATTACACCTTACTTTTATCAAAATAAAAATATTGGGGGTACCATTTTCACACGATATACTCTGGAGTTAAGATATCCACTGTCGCTAAACCCAAGTTCAACTATATATGCTCTAACATTTCTTGAAGCAGGTAACTCATGGTTGGGTTCACAAGGTTTCGATCCGTTTGATATGAAAAGATCAGCAGGTTTTGGAGTTAGAGTATTTTTGCCAATGTTTGGTATGCTTGGTCTCGACTGGGCTTATGGGTTTGATCCCATTTATGGTATACCTTCAGCTGCAGGAAGTCATTTCCATTTCTCACTTAACCAGTCGCTGGATTAAAACTTTGGCAATGTTTTTGCATAGCTTTGATTAAACAAAAATATATACAGATGAAAAATACAGTTGTAAAATCAGTTTTCACTCTGCTAATTGCAGGATTATTATTCACAAGTTCCTCGGCCATTGGGCAACAGCAAAAATATGCATATGTTGATACTCAATATATTCTTGACAATATACCTGAATTTCAAGATGCACAGGATGAATTGGATGGATTTTCTAAGAAATGGCAAAAGGAAATAGAAACTACTTATGCCAAAGTGAGTGAGATGTATCAAAAATATCAGGCCGAATCAGTACTACTTCCTGAAGACATAAAACATAAGCGAGAAGCAGAAATAGTTGCAAAAGAGAAAGAAGTTAAGGAACTACAACGTAACTATTTCGGTGCTGAGGGAGAACTTTATAAAAAGCGTCAGGAATTAGTACAACCAATCCAGGAGAAAGTGTACAACGCAATCGAAAGTATTGCAGCCACAAATAATTATTCATTTGTTTTCGACAAAGCAGGTGGTATGACATTACTGTATGGAAATCCTAAATATGATATCAGTGATGACGTATTAGATGAGGTTGGTAACGTAATGCAAACTGTTAAACGTGACAGCCGTGCCAGAGGAGAAAAATAGGACACTATGGGTTGATATTTTAGTAAAAAGCTAATCAACTATCTTTCTAAAGCTTAGCAATTAAGCCCTCTAATTGTTAATATTTCTTAATAAATTAATACATACTTCTTAATTGTACATTGATTACTATTTTTTGATTATGTTTGCAACCCTGAATTTGAATATTTTTAACCACATTATTAAATAACAGATGAAATCATTTAAAAAAGTAATTGCATTATTCTCTCTAGTTGTCTTACTATCGAGTCTTGGATTTGCACAAACCGGAGCTAAGTTTGGATACATTGATTCAAATGAAATACTGACAATGATGCCCGAAACCGATTCGCTTCAGAAAGAACTAAAAGCTTATGCTGATTATCTTGATGAGCAAATGTCGACAATGGCAATGGAATACCAATCAAAGGTTGGTGATTATCAAGATAATGTTGCTACTTTGTCTAATTTAATTAGACAAACTAAAGAAAAAGAGATTACTGATCTTCAAAATCGTATCCAGGCATTTCAGCAATCTGCCGACCAAGATTTAGGAGCAAAACAAGCTGAACTTTTTAATCCATTAATTGAAAAAGTTAAACGTGCAATTACTGAAGTAGCTCGTGAAAACAATTATAATTACATTTTTGATGTTGGCACAGGAGCTCTTGTTTTTTATGAAACAGGTGATAACATTCTTCCATTGGTAAAAGCTAAACTTGGAGTAAAATAGATAGCTTTTTAGTAAGAGATTATGCCCCGATAGGTAACGCCTTTCGGGGTTTTTTTGTACAATGGATATCTTTATATATTTAAACTAATATCTTTGTGGCAGTTATTAAATGCAAAACATGATTAATCAATCGAGCACCAGCAAACAAGAGTATTTAGATATTGAGAAGGTGATTGCTGATAAAAGTCCCTTACTCGGAAAAACACTGCCACGATTTGTTATTAATTACCTTAAGCGAATTCTGCATGAAGATAAACTTAATTCGTTTCTTAGGAATCATCAGGATTTAATGGGAATTGAATTTATTGATGCAATACTAAGTGACATGAATACTAAGCTTGATATTGTTGGTATCCAAAACATACCCAAAACCGACAGATGTGTTGTAGCTTCAAATCATCCTTTAGGAGGTTTGGATGGGATGGCTTTAATGTTAGCAGTATCAAAGGCTAGAATGGATATTTTATTTCCGGTTAATGATATCCTCATGAATATTAAAAATCTTGAACCATTGTTTACTCCTATCAATAAGCACGGAGGTAAGGCAAGTAATATACAGGTTGTAAACGAAACATTTGCTTCTGATAGTATTGTTTGTTATTTTCCTTTCGGACTTGTCTCGAGAAAGAAGAACGGTAGAATACAGGACCTTTTCTGGAGAAGGACTTTTATCAATAAAGCAAAGGATTATAAGAGAGACATAATACCAACTCACATCGATGGGAAAAACACAAATTTTTTCTATAACCTCTCAAATTTCCGTAAGGCAATTGGTATAAAGGCTAATATTGAGATGTTATTTCTGGTTGATGAGCTTTTTAAGCAGGAAAACGCCACCTTAAAAATAACATTTGGCCCAGTAATTCCTTATCAAACCTTTGATGACAGATATACAAGTATGGAATGGGCTGAATTAGTTAGAGAATATTCTTATAAAGTTGGAAAAGGGCATACTGATCCTTTTCAGGTTCCAAAAAAGTAGCATTTTTTGAGTTCTATTAAAGATTATGGACTTCAAGTATTATATTTGCAATAGAATGTATCTTCAATTACAAATTTTTTGTGACCAACGAAAATAAAAATCATAGTCAAATGAAAACAATTATCCCACCTGTAGATAAAAAAATATTGGAAAGCGAATTAAGAAATACTGGTATATTACGCAATACTAATAATGGTAATAATGAAATTTACCTTGTTAGTGATAGTGTAGCCCCAAATGTAATTCGTGAGATCGGCAGACTAAGAGAAGTTACTTTTCGTGATGCCGGAGGAGGTACAGGTAAAGAGATTGACCTCGATTCGTACGATGTTGGAAAGCATGCGTTTAAGCAACTTGTGCTTTGGGATCCACAAGAAAAGGAAGTTATTGGGGGTTATCGCTTCATTCATTGTAAGGATTTGGAGATAACTAAAGATGGTGAAGTTAAATCTCCAACGGCAAGCTTATTTAGATATTCTGATACTTTTATTAGGGATTACTTTCCATTTACCATTGAATTAGGACGCTCGTTTGTTCAACCAATGTACCAGCCTACATTTAATTTAAGGCGAGGAATGTATGCCCTTGATAATCTTTGGGATGGCATTGGTGCTGTTATAGTTGATAGTCAAGATACGAAGTATATGTTTGGAAAGGTTACTATGTATACTCATTTTGATTCATTGGCACGAGATATGATACTATTCTTCCTTAAAAAGTACTTTCCCGATAATGAGAATTTAATTTACCCAATTGAACCGTTATTAATTGAAACTTCGGAGAAAATACTTGATAATATTTTTACAGGATGCAATTACGATGAAGATTATAGAACGTTGATTCAAAAGGTGCGCAAACTTGGCGAAAACGTTCCTCCACTTGTTAATGCCTATATGAATTTGTCGGCCACAATGAAAACATTTGGAACCGCAGTTAACCATCACTTTGGAGATGTTGAAGAAACGGGTATCCTTGTTACAGTTAAAGATATTTTTCCAGGAAAAAAGGATAGGCATTTAACATCCTATAAAAAGTCAAATATCGAAAACCCAACCAACGAAAAACCAAATAATGAAAATTAATCAGGCCGATTTTACCATTAGCTCACCGGATGTAAATAAATGTCCTGATCCAAACAAACCCGAATATGCATTTATTGGACGATCCAACGTAGGTAAGTCGTCATTAATCAATATGTTGACCGGTAGAAAAAATCTTGCTAAAATTTCATCTACTCCGGGTAAAACAATGTTAATTAATCACTTTATTATAAACAAAGAGTGGTTTCTTGTTGATTTACCAGGATACGGATTTGCTAAACGATCAAAATCGGAGCGCTTGAAATGGGAGAAAATGATAAAAAAGTATATACTCAACCGAACAAGTATGCTTACTTTATTTGTACTTGTTGATATGCGCATTGCTCCTCAACAAATAGATTTGGATTTTATTGAATGGCTTGGAGTATCAAATATCCCCTTTGTAATAACATTTACAAAGGCCGATAAACTTAAAATTAATCAAGTAACAACCAACCTTAGTAATTACAAGAAAAAACTAAGCGAAGCCTGGGAAGAGATGCCGCAAATGATAGTTACATCATCCTCCACCGAAATGGGACGTGATGAGTTACTCGATTATATTGAGACTACCAATAAGGTATTTGAGCTATAGAAAAACTAAATATATCAAATAATTTCAAATAGAATTTGATTTTTTGATACAATATCTCCTTTCTTAACCGTGAGTTTTACTTCTCCGTCCATTGGAGCTACAACGCTATTCATCATCTTCATAGCTTCAAGGATCAGTACTATATCACCCTCTTTAACCTTGCGTTTATTCTTAATTAAGATTTCGAGAATAGTACCTGGAATAAAAGCACGAATCAAATTAGGATTATTCTCCTCATACTTTTTTCGTTGTCTAAACTTTTCTGTAAGAATAGTTTTATACTTTACTCCATCAATATCAATCCAATTATACTGTATTTTATTTTCTTCTTTTGCCATGATTAGCCTTTTTAAAATGGTGGAACACCATGTTTTTTATAAGGGAGCTGCACTTTTTTGTCCTTAGAAATATCAAGAGCGTGAATTAGCATTTTTCTTGTTTCATTGGGTTCAATAACAGCATCAACATAACCATAAGCTGCAGCAACATAGGGATTTGCAAATTTTGATTTATATTCTGCAACTTTTTCCTTACGCATTTCATCAGGATTATCAGCCGACATAATTTCCTTACGGAAAATGATGTTTGAAGCACCTTCGGGGCCCATAACAGCAATTTCTGCAGTTGGCCATGCAAATACAAAATCAGCACGTAAATGATGCGAGCACATTGCTATATAACCCCCACCGTAAGCTTTACGTGTAATTAATGTAATCTTAGGAACAGTGGCTTCCGAATATGCATAAAGCAATTTCGCTCCATGACGTATTACACCAGCATGTTCCTGGTCTACGCCAGGTAAGTAACCAGGCAAATCAACAAGTGTTACTAGTGGAATATTAAAGGAGTCGCAATAACGAACAAATCGTGCAGCTTTATCTGATGAGTCAACATCAAGCACACCGGCAAGGTAAAGAGGTTGGTTTGCAACTATACCTACAGTTTCACCATTAATCCTTGCAAATCCAATTGTAATATTTTTTGCGAATAGCTCCATGATTTCAAAAAAATCAGAATCATCAACTATTGCCTTTATCAAATCTCTTACATCGTAAGGTAGTTTTGCATTTGCCGGCATTACATTATCAATCTTATAACGCCTTATTTTTGGTGATTTCTTTGGGAAATTCTTTGCTTTTTTAGTATTATTCCAGGGAATATAACTTACGAGCTGCTTTATTTGGCTAAAGCATTCTTCTTCGCTTTCGGCATAAAAGTGTGCATTTCCGGTTTCTTCGCAATGAACCCTTGCACCACCAAGTGCTTCCATCGAAATTTCCTCGCCTAATACAGTTTTTATAACTTCAGGTCCGGTAATAAACATCTTCGTTATCTTCTCAACAGTGAAAACAAAGTCAGTTAGCGCGGGCGAATAAACTGCACCACCAGCACATGGGCCTAGTATTACTGATATTTGAGGTATAACTCCTGATGCAAGCGTGTTGCGAAAAAATATCTCGCCATAACCTGCAAGTGAGTTTACACCCTCCTGAATACGTGCACCACCTGAATCATTAATTCCGATTAAAGGAACTTTTAGTTTTAGTGCATGATCCATTATTTTTGTGATCTTCTTGGCATGCATCCATCCCAACGATCCTCCGGCAACAGTAAAATCCTGTGCATAAATACAAACCGGATTTCCACTGATAGACCCTGTTCCGGTAATTACTCCATCACCAGGCAAATACTTCTTATTCATGTCAAAATCCTTTGCAGCATGTTCTACAAATAAATCATACTCATGAAAAGACTTTGGATCGAGAAGAGCAATAATTCTCTCTCGCGCAGTAAGTTTACCAATGGCTTTTTGCTTTCCTATCGCAACATCACCACCGCCCTTTAAAGCTGTGCGCATGCGTTTTTTTAAATCTATCGATTTTTCTTTGATGCCCATATCTTATAGTTTTGGGTGAACAAAAAAAGAGATAAGTTAACCCAAGCTTGGCCTTTTTCCATACAGGAATACTTATCTCTAAGAGTGCAAAAGTATATCAAAATAATAATAAAGCAAGTTTTTTTCTTTCCTATGGCATGATTATTATAATTAACTTTGTGAAAATCAATATGTAGAGAGTATGAATGTTGAAGAAATAAGAATGTATTGTCTTAAGAAAAAAAGAGTGAATGAAAGCTTCCCTTTTGATGATACAACATTGGTGTTTAAGGTTGTAGATAAGATGTTTGCATTAATTAACCTTGATGAGAATCATAGTATGAATTTAAAATGTGATCCTGAAAAAGCAATAATATTGCGTGAACATTACGATTTTGTATTACCGGGATACCATATGAATAAAAAACATTGGAATACTATAATTCTTGATGAAAGAATTTCGGGAAACCTACTTATGGAGTTGATTAATGATTCATACAATTTGGTTGTTGATAAATTGCCTAAGAAAATTAGAGAGGAGTTGACAGGATAACCCATCAAATTATTTCCAATTAAAAGGCTGGTGAAATCAATTACATCGAAATTTTCAAGTGAAGAGTAGGAGTAAAAGGAAGTGCTTCAGTGTAAATATTAATATTGTTGATTTGGTTTGATGGGATTTTTTCAAATGAAGAGTATTTTGAATTCTTTGTATTTAATACGTTTAGGATAGAAATACCAACCTCTCCTTGTACCTTCCTATCAAGGAATTTATAAATAATTGAAGCGTCCCAGCGACTATACATTTTATCAGATTCCTCATTGTATTGCTGCGATTCATTTCCATAAGGAAACCCAGAACCATATACATAATTTGTTGAGAAATATACTGGGTCGAAATTCAACATTGCTGCAAGTTTTATTTCATGTCGTTGGTCTTGAGGCGCTCTTCTTGTATCTTCTATATTGTTATAGCTGAAGTGCTCAATAGTTTTGCTTAACGAATATGCAATCCATGCCGAGTGTTTTGATAAATCTTTTTTGATTAAAAAATCCATACCATAACTTTCAGCCTTGCCGTGGAAAATATCTTTGATATTACCAACCACAAGACTAACAAATCTGCTTAATCCTGTTGTGTTTTTATAATATCCTTCAATACTGAAAGTGAAATTATGGCGATGGTATGATGTGCCAAGTACATAATGTGTCGCGTTTAACACAGGAATAATATCATCGTTACTTAACGACCACAAATATTTGAAATTCCCAAGATCGTCAACTACCGTGGTTAATGCAATAAACTGATTGTAAATTCCAAATGCTGTATTAATTTTCCAATATTCATCTAATTTAAAAGTTGCTGATAATCGAGGCTCAAAATATATTTTCTGTAAATAGAAAGCATAGGTTAACCGAAATCCGGCTTTTATATTTAATTTTTTGTTGATTGAAATATTGTCTTGAGCAAAGATACTGGCTATGCTTCCGGTTGAATGGTAGTATGCCATTTTTGTGTTAAATGAATATTCTTCCAGCTTGACTGAATTGTATGTAAGGTTGATACCATTTTCAAAGGTATGTATCTGGTTTATCGTGACAGAATTACTGTTTTCAATCTTATATTCACCCAGCTTATTAGTGCTATTATCATCAGATATATATTCAATATCTCCTCCCGAAGGAATTGTAAACTTGGAATTGTTAGCATATGAATTGTTAAATCCCGAATAACTCAATCTTATGTTGGAGGTGTTCCCTTTTTTCCATCCATGACCGTAAAAAATTGATCCGCCTATTTGAGTATTTTCATCCTTGGTTTTTTTATCATACAATCTATTATTAACAAGTTCATCAATTACATACGAAAATTTATCATCTCCGGCATGCAGACTTATGTAAAAATTATCTTTTTCGTTAATTCTAGTGGAATATTTAATATTTGCATCTCTAAAAATATAATCAGGTACTACGGTAATGTCAACATCAGTTGTTGAATCAGGATTAATGTTTGGCGATATTATTGCTGACATATCCGATGGGTTGTATAGCTTGTAATATGTATGCCGGAAAGCCAATATTAAGGATCCTTTTTTTGCAATAGGAATTTCAACCATACCATTTAGAGTCATATTGTTAATGCTGAAAGTAAAGGAAGGAGATTGTGTATTGCCATTTTTTCCAATTATATCAACAATACCACCAACTCTACCTCCATAACTGGCATCATATCCACCCTTGTAAATTTCAATAGCTTTTGCCATAAAAGGGTTGAAAGAGCTAATGTTATCGTTAAAGTTTTTAAGTCCGTACGCAGTGAAGCCATCAAACATTACCTTGCTATGGCCAGCATATCCTCCCCAAATTATTAATTCACTGGTTTGTTCGCCAGATGCAAGTATGCCGGGCATTAATCGGATAAGGTTAAACACAGAGTTGTCGCCGTACCCGGGTAAGAAATGTGCTATTTTATGATTAAGTTTCATTAGTCCAGGTTGGTCACCTATTTGAGTGGTTTTTTCGACTATTTTATCTGATATAACAATTTCGGATAGGCCAATACTGGAGGGTGTTAGAGCAAAATTATGAATGTGGTTTATCCCCATAAGGGTATCTATGACATAGTATCCCAAATGGGAAACTTTAATATGTATTAGGCTATCATCTCCAACCAGTGCAACTGAATAATTTCCACTTAAATCAGAAATAGATGGCCAACCATTTACAATTATGTGAGAATAGGGGAGTGATTCATCTGAATATAAATCGTAAATCCGTCCGGCTTTAGTTGAGGTTTCGTTTGCCCTTGATTCTACGGGGTAAATAACCCAAACATCGTCAATTAATTCAAAGGCCAGTGATGAACTATCAAGTAGTTGTGTAAGAGCTTCTTCAATTGATGGAAAACTTCTTTGTTCGGTTATTGTGTATCTTGAAAGGCTATTATCATCAAACGAAATATTAACATTATTTGAATAAATAATACTTATCAGTACTTGATTAAGAGGAGTATTGATGGCGTTAATCTTAATTTCTTGTGCTGAAGAAAAATAGAATGAAAGCAGCAGAAATATAGAGACTAAAGATGTTTTCGCTATTACCTTCAATTTTTAATAATATGGTATTTATTATCTGATAATACTACAAAGGTAAGACCATATGGTTTACATAATAAGTAGAGTACTTCTTCGATAGTTTTATGTTTCGAGAAAAATCCTGTATACATATAGTCAAGCCCGGTACTAGAAGTTATAGAAATATTATAATAGTCTTCAATATCAACAATAACTTTCGAGAGAGGAACGGAACTGTAATCAAACATATTGTTTTCAACTACCAACAAATCACTCTCTATAATATATTTTGAGACTTTAATTTCGCCACTAGGAGTAATTTCGGCGCTATAATCAGGACTAAGAATAATCGATCGTTCATGTGCTGAAACTACCTTAACTCTTCCGGTAAAACAGGTTACCTTATATTCATAATTACTTGCAAAAATGTTAAAGCTTGTACCAAGCACTATGGTGCTTCCGCGAGGTGATGATACTCTAAATTCATTTCCTGTTTTTACATCAAAAAAAGCTTCTCCGGTTAATACTATTCTTCTGGAAAATTTCCACCATAAAGGATAATATGTTATTGTTGAATTTGATTGCATTGATACAGTTGATCCGTCGGGAAGATTTACAGTAAGTTGTTTCCCATCAGGGCAATAGTTTGACGTACTGTAGAATCGAAGCATTAGTGTAGTCCCCAGCAGTAATATTATACATGCGGCAATACCATAAAAAACTCTTAGTTGTAATGGGGTAGTTTTTCGTAATTCTGAACTAGTTTCATGTGGGTTATCAATTTTTGATATAATATCATTCCATATATCAGCCTTTGATTTTTCATACTTAGTTTCGGCTGAAGAAAAGAATTCCTCTTCAATGTAGTTCTTGTTATGTAAGTTTGTGTTTTTCATGTTAGTAATTAAGCTCCTTTCTTAAATATGAGAGAGCATTTTTCATTCTTTTTTCAACAGCCTTATTGCTTATTCCGGTTGCAGCAGCTATTTCATGGTATTTCAGATTGTCCATTCTGCTCATCAAAAATACAGTTCTCTGTTTTTCTGGTAATTTACCTAGAGCCTGATTATATCTATTTTTCAATTCGACAAATAGCATTTTATCAGCCGCTGTTTGTGATTCAAATCTTGGCTGAATATTGAGCTTAAAGTTAGAAGCAACCTTTTGTTTTCTATAGTTGCTAACCAACAAATCTCCCGAAATCTTGATCAGCAACCCAATTACATTGTTATTATTTGGGTCGATTTGCTTTTCCCAGATTCTTAAGAACGCATCCTGAGCAATATCAGTTGCAAGTTCAGTATCACCTGATCGATAATAAATGTAATTTCTCACTGTATCAAAATGATTGTCAAAAATTTCTTTAAAAAACTGCCGTGTCAATGAATTGTTTTTTTTGATTAGCGTAAAAATACTACATATTTTCTGTTTTAGTTTTTTATTATATAGCGGATTGGTTACTATTAAACCAAGTTATTCTGTCCAGTTTGTTACCAAATCATTAAATTCCTTTCTGTAATTGTTAGGGTCAAATGTTGTTGAGCTATTTCCTAGTTCAAGTACCAACTGTTTTGAAGCTGTTCCTTTGTATTCAGATTGTTTCATCATCAATCCAAATCCTCCTATTGCAGCAGCAAACCTCATGTTCTCAGTTGACTCATAAATATCTTTCGGAATATTGCCAATATCATGGGTTAACAATCTGCTTTGGGTTTCGTTAGGTTTCTTATAGCGAAAATCGAATTGTGCATATTTATCAGTATTTAATGTATCGAGTAATACAAGTTCGTAGAGGGCAGTAATGGTTTGTGATGAACCAATTTCACCGGCATCTATTGTGTCATTCTCAAAATCTTCATTATTTAATGCACGATTCTCGTAACCAATAAGACGATAAGAATCAACCATATTGACATTAAAGGTAATCTGAATTTTAGAGTCTTTTGCAACGGTATAAAATTTCTCAAATTCATATATAAACACTTTCTGAATTTGTTTAGCATTGTCGATATATTCATAATTTCCGTTTCCTTTGTTGGCTATTTGTTCCATCATATAATCATTAAGATTTCCACCACCAACTCCAAGCACCGTTAAGTAAATACCCGACTCTCTTTTTTCTTCAATCAACTCTATTAACTCATCAGTTGATGATGGGCCAACATTAAAGTCTCCATCAGATCCTAGTATCACTCTATTATTTCCATCTGGGATATAATTCTCTTGCGCAATCTCATAGGCCGCTGAAATCCCTGCTGCCCCGGCGGTTGAACCTCCGGCACCTAATTGATCAATGGCTTCCTTTATTTTCGATTTTTCATCTCCATATGTTGAAGGAAGTAAAACGCCGGCTTCACCAGCATAAGTAACTATCGCAATTCTATCTTGGTCCTTTAGTTTGTCGACCATAGTACTAAATCCGGTTTTTAATATCCCTAATTTATCCGGTGAGTTCATTGAACCCGAAACATCTATTAAAAATACATAATTTGAATTTGGAAGCTCGCTTTCCGGAATAGTTTTTCCCTTCATTCCAACTCTCATCAAAAAATGTTCAGCATTCCACGGACAACCTGAAATCTCTGACTCCAACGAAACATTCTCACCATCTGTAGGCTCCTTATAGTCGAAGGTGAAATAATTGATATATTCTTCAATTCTAACTGAGGATTTGGGTGGTGTTTGACCAATATATAAGAACCTTCTCATATTAGCATATGAACCACCATCGGCATCAACTGAGAATGTTGAGATGGGTTGGTCCGTTACTTTCATAAACGGATTCTCTTCATAATCCTTGTATTTTTCATTATAGATTACAGGTTGTGGTTCCATATTTATATTGAATCCACTATCTTTTGTACAACTGGTAGTTACTAGAGCTATTATTGCAAAAATAAAGAAACAGGTTTTCATGAATGTTAATTTTATGGATTTTAAAATCATAATAACCCTACCATATTTAGAAGGATTATTATGACTTATTTTTTAATTGCTAATTAAGAAATATTGTGTAAGTAACCCCATTTACAAGTACAGTTGCAATGTTATCACATTCACCGTTACCCCAGTCCACAATTCTTAAAGATAGTCCCTCAGGCTGAATTTCCATAGTACCTGAAACAATCCAACGGCAGCCTATTTCAACACGTAATGGTGTAATTATTTCTCTTGTCCAGGTTTGTCCATTTGGCCTTATTCCATTTGCTGATCCTGTAATTAAATACACATCATCAAAAGGATTCCATGTGGTGTATCCCTCAATCCATTCTCTAACTTTTGAGGTATTCCAACTAAGTGTTCCCCCACTATTAGCAAGAACAATTACGCCCACAACTTCTATGTTGAAATAAAAATGACCATCATCGTTAAAGCCCATATTTGTAACTACTTTGGTTCCGTCAACCTGATTGTCGTTAACAAAATAATTATCGAAACCATATGTAATAACAGTACCTGGCCACCAATATCTACCATTAAATGTTATTAATATTTTTCCTCTTCTATTTCTGCCATCCTGACAAAGGCAATTCTCCTCACCAAAGTCAATTGTAAGTAAGTGCGGAAAAATCGTTGTGTCGAGAGTTACTGTTGCACAGCCTGATAAATAAAGATTTTCGTTTGTGGCTTTTAGTCCATCACCACCATTGTTGTATGCTTCGTTGGCAATATTGGTTACATCATCAAATATGCTTTCTGCAAAAGCATCATCTGCTGATACAGATGTGTCGGCTGCAATATCCTGGATGTCTTTTTTACAAGATGTCGTGAAAGAAGCGACCCCGATGACCATTGATAATACGATAATTAATTTCAATTTTTTCATGATTTTATTTTTTAGTTAGGATTCCGTTTTATTATCATACCGAAGAGTGCACAGTTTACCCTACCTAAAAAATAATATTTTATTGAATTATTGGGAATGCTGTTCGGGATATTTTATCCCGAACTACGGTGAAATGGATTTTCAATCCATTTATATAGAAAATGAAAATATGTTAGATATTAGATCCTTGTATTGCAAATGAATGGGGGCGGATGCATCACCTTATAGGTTAAGCTGATTAGATAAAACTAGCTAGCGCTTTTACTAAAACCGTTTTGGATTTAACACCAACCAGCTGTTTAACAACCTTGCCGTTCTTAAAAATAATGATTGTTGGAATACTTCTAACTCCAAATTCGGCAGCAGCTCTTTTGTTTTGATCAATATTAATTTTGCAGATTGCAGCATTGTTGCCCATTTCATTGGCAACCTCGTTAATAATAGGTCCCTGTACTTTACAAGGCATGCACCAAGGCGCCCAAAAATCAATTAGAGATACACCTGATTTAATCTGCTTTTTGTAATCAGAGTCAGTTAAGATTATTAGGTTTGGACTTTCGATAGCGTTGCTGTCCATGTTTTTAATCATACTATATCTCTTATAAAAGGATATAATTAAAAGTGCAACTAGTATAATTGCAGGAATCCACCAAAAACTCATATTATATGTTTTTTAATCTGACTAATTAAATATTCTTTATTTTCAAAATAAGCCCTTTGCCAGTTTGCTGCTCCCAATTAAGAAAATTTATGTCGATAATTGAAGTATTATTCATTAATGCTGCAAAGATACATATTTAACAACCTAGATATATAAAACCAATAATAATTCATTGCAAATAAAAAAAAGATGCTTACATTTGTACTTTATTCAATATGTATGAACATATGCACATATCAAATCAAAAAAATTAAACTTAGGAATCATGAAAAAAATCTCTACACTATTTGAAAAGTGCTTTAACAAAGCTTCTATGATTAAGGGTCTTGTTATTGTATTTTTATTTTCATCGTTATTTTTTGTTGGCTGCTATGAGTGGCGCAACATAATTCAACCCGACACAGCAACCATCAATAGTTATTTTGATGTATTTGTTAGCGCTCAAGACGACGGTAATCCTGATAACGACTGGACAAATCCTGACTTAGTTGATTACGGTTTGTTTGGTGTAATGTTACCTGATGGCTGGACCGTTCAGGATAGCATTCCATTTACAATTGTATGCACAAACCCTGAATTTACCAATTCCGGGATCTTGCTTTACAGTGCTTCACGTTCTCAAACTTTGGAGGACTCAATTCCGTCACCTGCCGGTTATTATTGGTGGGGAGCTGCAACAAGTGCCGAGGCATCAATGGTATTTTTTGATAGCCTATCATTTTCACCACGTATATATACCGGAAGTCAGCCCGGTGATTATTTCTTAAGATATGCAATTGGTGATGTAGATTATTGGGATCGTAATCCTGCAGATGATATTAGCGATCCAATTCCAATTACACTAATTGATAATACAGGAGTTGATGAGTTATTATCCAATTCAAATGTTAGTCTTTTTCCCAATCCAGCCACTAATATGCTGAATATTAAGTTTGAAGATTATGGTAGTGAGTTAATTGAAATGCAGATTATAGATGTTACAGGAAAAGTTGTCGTAAGCGAGCAGCTATATAACAACCAGTCAGCCATAAGTTTAGAAGGACTTGTTGAAGGAATATATTTCGTGAAACTTACAAACGGATTAACATCCCAATCACATAAAATACTTGTTAAATAAAATACTGGTACCTTTACATTGGAGTCAACTTGTTTTTTTAAATAGTTGACTCCTTTATTTTTATTTCTATGATTCATAAACATCTCAGGTTATTTGTAGTTTTATTTTTTCAGGTTTGCATTGTAAGTTCGTCCATTGCTCAAGGTATTCCCGATTCAACATTTAATACATTATTACGGACAGAAAATGGTGGTTGGGTAGCAGGTGATGCTACATATTCTTTAGAATTGCCCGATGGTAGTATACTATGGTTATTTGGCGATAGTTTTATAGGAATCGTAAATCCCGATAGTTCGCTTGCTCCCGGAGCATCCATGATTAGAAACTGTGCAGTACTCCAAACAGGTGATACTATGACTGCATTGTATCAGGGTACATTTGATGATCCCATTGATTTTGTGGAGACCAACACTCCCGATTCAACATGGTACTGGCCAGAGCACGGAATAGTTGAGGATGATACACTAAAAATTATATTTTCTGAATTTGGCACAAATGGAGGACCCTCAGGATGGAATTTTGAATATCGAAATGCTTATGTGGTAATTTTTACTTATCCCGAAATTGAATTAATCGAACAGATACAATTACCATATTATGAACAAAATGGTGTAATGTACGGCGATCGTATTATGAATTTTAATGATTACACATATATATATGGTCGTAAAGAAGAAAACCCCAGTAATAACATACCCAGCGTACATTTAGCACGTACTGATGTTGGAGATATATTAGGCGATTGGGAATTTTTTGATGGAAATAATTGGTTGGCAGAACCCGAAGCGTCCAAAAAATTAACTGATCATCCGGTTTCACAACAATTTGGAGTATTTCAGCATCAGGATAAATTTGTTATGATTACACAAGAAATTTGGCTTGGGACTAAAATATATTCACTCGTAGCCAACCAGCCTGAGGGGCCCTGGAGTAATGTAACTGTGCTTTATGAAACTCCATATCCTTTCCCGGATATGCTAACTTATAATGCCTATCCCCATCCACAATTTGATGAAAATAATGAGTTATTAATCTCTTATAATTCCAATGGTGATTTTTGGCAAATATTTAATAATATTGAGTTGTATAGGCCTAACTTTTTCAGGATTCCTTATACAATTATTCATCCATCTTTTACTCCAACAAATATTTCTCAACTTACCGATACAGATTTACTTGACCTAAAATATTTTCCAAATCCGGTTTTTGAAAAAATTACATTCTCATTTAAATTGAAAGATAATCACCATGTTGATATTCAAATATTTAATTTGCTTGGGGTTAAAGTGATGACTAAATCATGTGGAGTACTAACTAAAGGGAGTTATGAAATTGAAGTCCCTGTGAATGAGCTTCCTTCGGGAACATATGTTTATCATATAATGGATAGGAGTGGACTATTCTTACATAATTAAATTATTTTTGCGCACTCAAAATTATTAATCATCATATGAGGTTTTCAATTGATCATAAAAGTCCAATTCCTTTGCATGCACAAGTTGAAGAACTGGTGCGTGAAATGATCAAGTCGCCTGAGTATCAGGATAAAGCTTTTTTACCCAATGAGATGGGGCTCGCAAAACAACTTGGGATATCCCGTAATACTGTAAGGCAAGCTCTTAACAAACTCGTGTATGAAGGGTTACTTGTTAGGAAAAAAGGTGTTGGTACTCGAGTTGCCGATCAAAATGTAAGTACAAGAGCTCAGAATTGGCTTAGCTTTTCACAGGAAATGAAGGCAAGTGGAATTGAAATAATTAATTTCGATTTGAAAGTTTCATGGGTTGAAGCCGATGAAAAAACCTCTGCCTTCTTTGAAATACCAATAGGTAAGAAGATTTTTAAACTTGAAAGACTGCGCGGTGGTAATAAACATCCATTTGTTTATTTTGTGTCGTATTTTCATCCACGTATTGGCATTACCGGAAATGAAGATTTCACACGCCCACTTTATGAGATTCTGGAAAAAGAACACTCGGTAATTGTTAAATTGTCGAAAGAAGAAATAAGTTCAAGACTTGCCGGAAATGAAATCGGGAAAATACTTGATATTGATCCTTCAAGACCAATACTCAAACGAAAGAGATTTGTTTTCGATCCCGGTGGCAGACCGGTTGAATATAATCTGGGTTATTATCGTGCAGATAGTTTTACATACACCATTGAAAGCGAACGAGAATTATAGTGCTTAATCTTCATTCTCAACTAACTTTGAGAAAAAATCAAAATGTGCATCAATTGAAGATCGCCAATAGATTGCGTTATGGCCTCCCTGGTTTTGAATAAACTTTACACTGATATTATTTTCATTACACGACTGAATAAACTCTTCATTAAGATTGTAAAATGGATCCTCAGTACCACAACTTACAATAAACTCTTTGTTGGTTGAGCTAAGCTTTTCCATATTTCCAATCACTGAATAATTATATGATAATTCATCAGCATTTTCCGAATTTTCAAGATCAAGTATCATACTGATTCCATAGTACTTTGTCCAATCGGTTAAATCAAGCACTCCACTCAGGCTTCCGGCACTTCTAAAATATGACGGATTCATTTCAAACAGATATAGGGCACCGTGGCCACCCATGCTTAAGCCGGTTATGAACACATTATCTTTCTGAACCTTAAACTTTTCAGTGATAGTTGGGATTAACTTCAATGTAAAAAAACTACTAAATTGATTCTCAGATTCAACGGGGCTATCAATGTACCAGGAGTCATAAAGGCCATCGGGGCAAACTATAATAAATCCATAATTATCTGCATATTCTTGACAGTCGATTATACTATTCCATTGTTTGTGATTTCCGCTCCAACCATGAAGTAAATAAACCAGAGGGAAAGGAATATGATCTGACGCATTAGCCGGTGCAAATACCCATACTGTATCAGGATTATCCAATTAATCCGATTGTAATACTAATTGTGTTTGTGCTGAAATTTGAAAAGATAGTACCAGGCAGAATAGTGAGCCTGGAATTGATTTCATCTTATGTTATTTATTTTCCAGAATAAGATCAATCGGAACTCTGATGAATACAGGGCGGTACTTACTTGCGTCCTGAAAAAGATCATCCAAATTTAAGCTATTCACACAATAGGAAATCAATAGTTCATTATTTTTGGTAAAATAAGGATGAGCCACTGGATTATATGCGAAAAGATCTTTAACCTTTACTAAGGGTTCAAGTTTGTAAAGTTCTTTTTTATTACTCCATCCGGTATAGGGCAAATCGCTGGTTGCAGAATACAAACTACTTTCCAAAAAATCACCCGATTGGGTTAATAACACATATTTGTTATTTAATTTAATAACACTAAACTGTTCCGATCCTTTGAAATTTGCCATGGGTTTAGCTAAACGTGAATCATTCACCCAACTGCTTCCTGTGTAAAACTCCCATGGCTCAGTTACATTTCCTTTGGGAGCGCGAGCAACGTAAGGGTATTTATCACCAGCACCATAAATGTAAGTATAATCATCAGCATCATCGCAAATTGCATGACCCCAATGAATTTCCACTTCACCAGGGTAATCTAAGTGGTCAATTTTTTCAAGTTTTATTTCCGGTAAACTAAATGTAGCCAGGTTTGCCCCTGTCCAGCGAAATCCCCAATTTCCTGTGTCTGCCTGATAAAATGCAGTCATAAATACTTTAAGTTTTCCATTTTCAACAAAACCATCTCCGGGCCAATACCACAGAGAATCTTCTGAAAACTCAGTACCTTTAACTGCATCAGGTGGTATTACCAATGAAGATTCCCAGCCATCAATAACATTATAAATGCTACGAAGTGAATCACCATCTTGAACGGCCATTGCATTTCTGATAAATACCGGAGAGCGTTTTTCACGACTACCATCAGGGTTAACCGTTCCTAAAAATGAATCACCAAAAATCCAAACCACGCGGCCATCGGGTAGGGGAACTGAGTAGTAGCCGTCGGCTCCCGTAACTCCACAACAATCACGAGCGAAAAAGTTAGTGAAATAGCTATCTACATGGGTTGAGTCGGAAGTAGCAGTTTGTTGCGGTTCTGTTGTATTGCAACATGATGATAGTAGAATTCCAATAATTGCTACGAGAATTAATTTCGAAATATTTTTCATGGCTCTTTAGTTTTACTTAAACTCTTTATTCATCAACATAATTCTGAATTGCATCTTTCCAAATTAAATACCCTTCTCCATTTATGTGCAATCCATCAATACTATAATCAAGGTTTAGTTTATTTTCATTTGTTGCAAAGATTGAGAAAAGATCAATGTAGGTTGTTCCCTTTTCAGATGCTAGTTTTTTTAGTTGATCATTAATTTTGATGATATCTGTGTTTTTGCGTGTTGTGTGAATTGCATCTTCGGTTGGGAGTACACTTTGGATGTATATTTGTGTAAGGGGCGACCATAATTGAATGCTGTCGATTATTTTATAATAGTTTGATATAACATAATCAATACTTTTTCCATAGGCCAAATCATTGGTGCCAATCATAATGAAAACTTTCTCTGGCTGCGAATCTGTTATTTCTGATAGTCTTTCCAGTATACCATCGGTATCATCTCCACCAATTCCTCTGTTTTTGATATTTTGATTTTGGAATAGTTCTCCCCACTCACATCCGTCGGTAATGCTGTTGCCAAGAAAAATTATTTCATTCGGAGTATTTGGTAGCGATTCGAAGTTTTCCTTTTTATGATAGTAATATGCTCTCATGGCTTTGTTCCATGCTTCCATGTCTTCGGCGAATTTATCATAGGCCATAATTTCATCAATTTCACTTTGTGAAAGTAGGCTACTCATTGATGGTGGAGCATCATCGGGTTTACTTCCCCAATTCTTGTTTGGTTTGCTTCCCATTTTTAACTCAAGCTTTCCGCCGGCAACTAATTCTGAATGATAAAACCATGGCTTTTCCAACTTTTTGCCGTTTAGTTTTGCTGATTGGATGTACTTATTATCGAAGCTGGTATTTTTAGCTTCTATCACGAAAGTGCCTCCCGAATAATAATTTGAGTCTAACTGAATGGTTGTTTTTTCAAAGATAGGACTTCCAATTTCATAGATGGGATCTATGGATGCTCCACCATCCATTTCGAACAGCCCCATCGCACTCATAACATACCAGGCACCCATTTGTCCCTGATCCTCATCGCCGGGCCATGCATCAATACCATCGCCGTAGAAACCATACATTATTTCGCGTACCCACTTTTGTGTTAACCATGGTGCACCGGCATAATTAAACAGGTAAGCAGCTTCCATATTTGGTTGATTACCGTGATTTATTGGAAGTATTCCAACTCCTATTAATCCGTTTTCATTTAAATGTTCTGAATTAAATCGGTGGGGCAGGGATTTTTGAAAACCTTCCTCAAGTCGATTAATGTACTCATCTTTTCCCAGCAGGTTGAGTAATCCCTTTTGGTCGTGAGGCACAAACCAAGTGTACTGCCATGCATTACCTTCAACAAATCCGGGACCAAGAAAAACAGAGTGTCCATAGGGAGAAAAATTCTCTACCCATGTGCCATCAGAGTTTTTCATCCACACATATCCTTCATCTTTATTAAATACATTTTTGTAATTAAATGCACGTTTAGTAAATGTTTTGTAGTCGGATTGGTTACCAAGCGCTTTAGCCATCTGGCCAACTGTCCAATCGTCGTAAGCATATTCAAGGGTGTTACTCACAGGCCCTTCTTCGTTTGGCACGAAACCATATTTCATATATGAATCAAGATGCCTGTTTCCAACTAAACCGCCACCGGGATGAGGTTTTCCCTGCTCCATTTGATTATGCCGAATAGCTGTGTAAGCTTTATCAACATCGTAATTTCTAATTCCTTTTTGATAGGCACTAACAATAAGTGGAATCTCATGTGAAGCTACCATTATGCTTGAATACTCTATTCCTGTTGGACCTTTGGGAAGCCAGCCACCTTTGTCGTAGATTTCGAGCAATGATCGTACCCAACTATTTGCAATTTCGGGATGTTGTAGTGTCCATAACTGATTAAGATTCCAGAATGTATTCCAAAAAGCATCACCACCATAAACAACATCATTGGGTTTTTCAAGTTGTTGAACCTTTTCGTACATGTCGACGTATTTCCCATTTACATCACTCCATATTGTACGACTTGCGTATGCGCGATACATGTTAGTGTAGAATTTTTTAATATCAGTCTCATTTTTCCCTTCAACTTGAATGGTTCCAAGAAGTTGATTCCATGTATCCTGATTGTGTTTTTTAGCCTCGTCGAAATCCCATTTAAAAGGACCCATTTCGACCCCCACGTTCAATCTGGCCTGAGCAATACTAACAAGTGAAATTCCTGATTGCATGTGTATCTGTTCACCTTCTTCAGTTTCAAAGGTTACGAAAGCGCCTACGTCGTCATCACCAAATATTAGATGAATTTCATCCGTGTCTTCTATAATATCTTCTCTTATCCAACCATTGAAAGTTTTGAAAGGCTTATTAAATCTGATAACAAAGTTTAGCTTGAATTCATTATAGTTTGCGCCCCTTAAACTTTGTTGAACTGTATATCCTTCGATTTCGGTATCGCTTACTTTTGTGATTTTAGCTTCAAATATTTCGTAGCTATATTCCGTTGGTATTTTTAAGTCGATTAGTATTCTGGCAGAATTTGATTTGGGAAAAGTGTACCGTTGAAATCCTGCCCGTGTGGTTGAAGTAAGTTCTGCGTTGATCCCATAATCTTCCAGAAAAACCTGATAATAACCCGCTTGTGCTGTTTCATTGTCATGAGAAATTCTTGATCTGTAACCAAGGTCAGGATTTGTTTCGGTACCGGGTGTAATTTTTAAGGGCCCGGTTGTTGGCATGGTTAATAATCCTCCCATTGTCCATGAATGAACATGAGAAAATCCAGCGATATTATGAATTTTGTATTCATATCCGGCTTTCCAGCCTTTTCGCTGATTGTCAGGACTAAGCTTTACCATCCCAAAAGGCATTGTCACTCCCGGAAATAGCATCCATCGTGCAAATGTTGTTCCCATTAGTGGATCAACATAGTTAACAGGCGACTTTCTGCTTTTAGCGTTTTGTGCGGAAATGCTTAGGGTAAGTATTATGAGTACTGATATGCTTAGAAATCTTTTCATGATATTATTTATTGTCGAGTTGTTGCAACGCAAAAGTATATGCTCCAAGAGCTATAGCATGACTTGCGCCAAGTTTTGAAACTCCAATTCCGGTGCGTGGCATGCTGTCAAATTCAATTTCTTTATCAATTCCGGGAATGGAGATTTTTTGAACTTCTCCCATGGCAAAAGTTTTAAATTGGGATGATTCTTCAAGATCAAAAACTTTAAAGGATAGTCGGTCGTTAGCAGACCCGGTGAAATGAAAGTAATTGCGATTTATTTCCTTAAAGAGTGCTGGAGAAAAATAATCCCATGCAGAAGTTATTCCACCACCAAGAACTACAATACCATCGATAAGTGTAATTATGTTTGCGATAGAACTTCCCAATGCTTCACCAAATTGACGGAATGCTTCTATCGCTGCCTCTTTGTTTCCTTCAATAATACTGCCTGCAATATCCGAAATATCTTTAGGCATTATTGAGTTGTTGAATGGAATTTTGGCAATCTCACAGTATACACGCTGTATTGAACGAGTGCTTATGCTCTCTTCCGCATTCCAATCACTATTGAATTTGTTTAGGCTGTTGTGTACTTCTGCACCACAGCCACTGTCGCCAATTACAAGAGTTTTGTTTAGTACAATTCCTCCACCAAAACCTGTTCCCAGAGTTAATCCAATAAGGTTTTTGTATTGTTTGATACCACCGGCATCAATGATTCTCCTATTTACATCTGGCAAAAAGCCACTTAGGGCTTCACCATAGGCGAAAAGGTTACCATCGTTGTTTATGAAAACGGGCAATCCAAATTTATGTTCAAGTATTGGACCCAAGGGTATATTTCCATTGAAGGCCTCAAAATTAGGAAGGTTGCCTATGATTCCCTTCTCGTAATCGGCAGGACCCGGAAAAGCAAAACTAATTGCACAGGCTTTCCCTCTAACAGCTTCATTAACCTGTTTAAAACCCGAAATTATATTTCCAAGGCATAAGTCGAGGTTATGTGCTTCAGCTGGAAGCCTGATTGGTTCAACAATAGCAATATTAGATTGTATGGCTGAGAATACAAAATTAGTCCCTCCGGCATCTAATGTCAGTATAATTCTATTATCAGTATTAGGGTTCATTTAATCTGTTTTTATTACGTAATAAGATGCATATGCAATATAGAGCATACATAAAATCAATACATATATGGTTGCAATTACTCCAAAAATATCACTGAAAAAGCCTACAACCGGTGGAATTATTGCTCCACCACTTACTGCTAGTATTATCAACCCCGATAACTCATTTGCATAATCAGGTTTCTTTTCCACAATTAGTGCAAACATAATAGGGAATACGTTGGAAAAACCGATGCCTGTCACGAAAATCATAATTTGTGTTAGCAATAGATTATTTGATAGTATAATGCCAATTAATCCAACAATAGCAAGTAATGTGCTTACAACCATAAATATTTTTATGTTAATCTTTCGAAGAAGAATTGCACCAATAGTTCGTCCGGTCATTAATGAAGCAAAATAGATTACAATACCCATGCTGGCAGCTTCAAGACTTATTGAAAATGTCGAAGTTAAAAATGTAGCAATATTTGTGTTCATGGCCACATCAAATCCTACCATAAAAAAGATTGCGATAATCGTAATTAATATGTATGGGTGTTTTAACAATGCAAATGAACTCTTAAAAGTAGCGGGGGCTTTTTTTGGTTTCGATTCATCAATTTTTACCATGCTAAGCCATAGTGCAGAAATAAATGAGATGGCGGCAAATAGGGGGAAAACTATTTTCCAATTACCCAAATAAAGTGCTAAACCGGCAGTAATTATTGGGCCGAGCATACTAGCAATTGCTTTAATAAGTTGTGATAGACTTAGGTTAGCTGCCTTTGAATCTTTGGCGGAAATATCGATTAGTAATGGGTTTGCACTTACCTGAAGTATTGTGTTTCCAATTCCAAGTAAAGCAAAACCAATAAGTGCTGTTGGAAGAGTATAATAAACAAAAGGAATGAGTAACCCGATGCCGGTTAATATCATCCCAATATTTACTGTTAATTTTTTCCCCATTCTATCCTGAAAAATCCCTGTTGGGATCGACATTAGTGCAAACCAGATAAACACCATAAATGGAATTAGTTGTGCCATTTTATCCGACAGATTAAAATCTTGTTTTACATACCCGGTTGCAACACCAACCAGATCAACAAATCCCATTACAAAAAAGGAAAATATAACCGGGAGAAAAATTTTTGACGATGTTTTTTGTTTCATACTTTTTAATTTCAATTTTAATTATCAATAATTATGTCCTGACATATGCTTTTATTGTACCACATTTTTGTCCTACTGATTCCCCATGTGGTGAAATAATAATATCACCAGCGGCAACAGGTATGATGAAGGTTTCTGCGTAATGAAATATCATTGGTGCGAAATAATTTGTGGGACTTTCGACTATTATTTCACGACCTTCTATTACATTAAAAACCTGCACACTTTTTTCCTTGGCATGGTAAACCGATTTTGTGAACCAATGCCGTTGTGTTTCGATAAATTCTCGTTCGTGTAATCCTGTTCTCTCGCTTTCCCAACCATTGCCAGCCTCATATGGTTCCACTTGGTTAATTAGATTTTCCTTGGTCCAATTTTTTGTTCTCTCCCACTGAATAACATTTTCTCCATGTCCAATATTTATAGGTCGGGGTTTGCCATCTAATCCAAGTCGCCCCCAATCCCATAGTTTAAATGTGAAGATATATGGGGTAGAGCTTATTTCGAGCACCATACCATTACTTCCTGAACAATGAACTGTACCCGCCGGAATTAAAAAATGATCATGTTTTTTAGCTGGCCATTTTTCCACATATTTTTCATCCGGAAATCTATTATTGTTGGCTTGAGATTTTTTAAGATCAGATATCATATTATCTCCAAAAATATTTTCTTTTAAACCAAGATATACAACAGCATCCTCTTTGGCATCGAGCATATAGTAGCTTTCGTCCTGCGTGTAATGAAGTCCAAATTTTTCTTGTATATATTCAGTTGTTGGGTGAACCTGTAGACTTAGGTTACCACCATCCATTGTATCAAGAAAATCGAAACGTATGGGGAATTCATCACCAAATCGGCCATAAACAGCTTCACCCAACAGGTTAACTGGCTCATAGAAAACAACATTTATTGATGGAAGTTCGAACCTTACATCACCAAAAGCAAGCAGGAGACTGTTTTCTTCCGGAACACAGTTAAAACACCATGCATAATTTTCTGCATCTTTATCCAATCCACAAATTTCTTTCATCCATTGTCCGCCCCATGGCCCGGCATCAAAATATGGGACAACACTAATTGGTTGGTGAGCGGCTTGAGATAAACCTTCTCTTATTAAATTGCCACTCACCATTTTTGGTTGATCAGGATTGTTTGTGTCGAGTACATAATCCCACCTATTAATGAGTTTCTTTTTATGTCGATCGAGAACCCGCCAATCAACAAAATACCCTCTTTTATATTGTTCTTCGAATTTATCGGTGCGATTATTGATCCCAAGATTATTTACTTCATTCCGCCTCATGCGTAATTGTATTTCCCATCGTGCCATGTCGGCATACACAAGAGTATGGGATTCATCTGTAAGCAATGTGGCTCCAATACCAAAAATCAGAATGATGCCTTGCTCAATATCAGCAATTTGTTTTTTTACCTCACCTATTTTATTTTCATCAAAAAATTGATCCAAATTAAGCCTTGTGAGATAGCCAAAAACCCGATCGTTAGTTACATCTTGTTGAGTAAGTTCACGGATTTTGGTCTCATTTAACATAGCACCAGCTGACATAAATATATAATCAGGATCTATGTAATTTGATATTACCTCCAGTATTTCTTTTTCATGGGTTCCCTGATAGCAATCGATGATTAATATATTTTTCGATGCTTTACGACTCGAGATTGTTTTTGCCAATTGCTTTGATATAGTTTCCCATCCAACAAGGCAATCATCATCGGTTTTACGTAATTGAACTGAGGGGTATTTATTAAAGTTTGATTTCAAAAGAGTTGATTTAGTTAAATAGCATTATATCCTGAATTATTGATAATTAGGATTCTGTGTAAGATTTTTGTTTACATCTAATTCACGTTGTGGAATTGGGAAAACGTAGTTAAATTCCTGTGGGTTGGCAATATCACCTTTTGCACGTTTAACATACTCTATAAGGTTTTTGGTGCGTACCAGATCATACCATCTAATGCCTTCGTTAACAAATTCTACACGTCGTTCAGCTAGAATGGCTTTTCGGAAATCATCTTTGGATAAACCTGCTAAATCGGGTAAAACACTTTCATTTCCATTTCTTGCCCTGGCTCTAACTTTATTTATTGCATCATAAGCCTCTGTTGTGGGACCCGATACTTCGTTAATTGCTTCGGCATAAATTAGCAGAACTTCGGAGTATCGCATAATTGCAAAATTTGATCCACATTGTGCAGTTTGATCAGGTTCATATGTGTCCTGATCCCAGTGTTTCCATATGTGTGGTTCGAATGTATCGTACCAAAAGTGATCAAAAAACGTAACTTCTTTTCGGTAATCGCCTTCTTCAAAGCTAGCTAATAAATCTTCTGTTGGAAGCATAATTTCAACTCCAGCAGGAAATGTTCCGGGAATAGATGGAAGACCACTTATTACTATTTGATTTTGCTGACTAGTTTCGCCACCGTAAAACTGAGCGGCAAAGATTGATTCTTTGCCGTTTCTATTGATATCTTTAAAATTGCTTGAATAATCATTCCAAAGACTATAAATGCCAAGATCGATTGCTTGTTTTGCAGATAATGATGCATTTGTCCAATCACCAATTGTTAGGTAAACTTTTGATAATAGAGATAGAGCAGCTCCCATTGTTGCTCTTCCTTTATCGCCTCCCTGATAGTATATCTTAGGGCACATTTCCGATGCTATTTTCAGGTCTTCAATAATTTGATTGTAAACCACATCTTTTGGTGATCTGAAAACATAGATTTCCTCATCAGTTAAGTCTGCAGATACTGGTATTGTCACCAACGGAACATCACCAAATAATCTGACAAGATTAAAATAAAATAGACCACGAAGAAATCTTGCCTCACCTAATATTTGTGTTTGAATAGTTGAATCCATATCTATTAGTGGAACTTTTTGTAGAACAATATTTGCTCGTGAAATACCTAAATAGGATCCCTGCCAGATTCCTTTTAAATAGTTATTGGTTGATTCGAGAGTATAGTTGTTAAACTGATGAATATTGGGGTCGTTTAAAGTTGGGCGTGAATTACAATCATCGGAAGCAACATCCTGTATAAGCCACAAATAACTATTATATTGGTTTACGTAAGTGAGCAGATTGTATACTGCATTTATTGCCCCAATTGCATCTTCCTGTGTTTGATAATAATTGTCGTAGTATATTTTGTGTGGTTTTAATTCCAGCTGTTTCTCACATGAAATAACCATTATCAACGTAAATATTAATGGAATTGCGTATATCTTTTTCATGATTTCTTTTTTTTAAAAGTTAAGAATTACACCTAATATGTATGATTTGGCTGAAGGGTAACCTCCATAGTCATATCCCATACGAGTATTGTCGAAACCAAAACGGCTAACTTCCGGATCGAAACCAGTATATTTGGTAAAGGTTAATAGATTTTCACCGGTAACATAAAATCGGGCTTTTTCGATCTTTAACGATTGCATCCATTTTGAGGGTAGGTTATATGATAACGAAATGGTTTTTACTCTAATGTAGGATCCATCCTCAAGATATCGATCCGACATATGCAAATAGTCTGATGCAAGCGTA